>TARA_B100001093_G_scaffold233572_1_pt1 | contig 10454 bp, 6 predicted proteins | sample TARA_B100001093 | Tara Oceans TARA_B100001093 (sample SAMEA2623116) | marine metagenome | biome: marine biome (ENVO:00000447); feature: surface water layer (ENVO:00002042); material: "saline water (ENVO:00002010), including plankton (ENVO:xxxxxxxx)" | depth 5 m
GTGCAATAGGACCGACTTGTTTGAGTTGTACTGTTTGATTACCCATATCACAAAAATACACTTAAGGTATTAGATTTTACGAATGTATAGTTTAAAGTAAAAATAAGGAAAGAGTGCTCTAATAATCATCCATACCCCTATTGCATACCAAACCCCCATTAAATTGAACGCAAATGAATCAAAGAGATAAAACGCTGGAAGAAAACCGATTAAACTTGCCGTTAAGAGTGTGTTTCGCAAGAACGCGGCTTCACCTAAGCCTTTGTAAAACCCATCATAAACAAAGGCAATAGCGCTAATGGGGAATGTAATCAAAACTACCGGAAATACCTTATCGAATTGCTTTAAGACCTCTGCTTCTTCGGTAAAAACATAGCCGACATAAGGTGCAGCTAAAAATCCAATTAGAGTTAAGGTCACCCCTAAGGTAAAAGCGTATCTGATTATTAGACGGTTGAGGTGAACCAATCCCTTAACTCCTTTTGCACCGAGAAGTTTTCCGCTTAGGGCATTGGCAGAATCTCCATACCCATCAATAAAAAAGGCTGCAAATAACCAAAGATTAATTCCTATGGTGTGAGCACTAAGCGCTATAGTTCCATATTTTGCGGCTTCTTTTACTGCAAAGAGTAAGGTTACATTTAGGGTGAGGCTTCTCAAAAATAAATTGCTCATTAATTGAAGTACCTGTTTGATTTTGGGATGAATGGGCCACCTTAAAATAAGGGTAATAGCAGGATGCTTTTTTCGAATGTAATAATAAGTGCAGCAAGCCATTACGATTTGAGCTAGTAAACTTGCAATGGCCGCTCCTTCAAGACCCATAGGAGGGATTAGTCCATGAATTCCAAAAACAAAAACAAGGTCAAGAATGATGTTGATAGCAGTTCCTATAAGGGATACAATCATGGGTGAGACGGTATCTTGTAGACCTCGACATACTCCAAAAAGAGTAAAGCAAAAGAGCGTAAAAGGCATGCCTAAAATTCGAATTTGAAGGTAGGTCGTACCCAGCTCCAAAACCTCTCCTGTGGTATTTAGTAAGATGAGGATGTTTCGGGATAGGGGCAGGCAAACGACTATAATAAGTAGACTTAAACCAATATTAAAGAATAAGGTTTGTCCGGTAAGGGTTTTTATGGCTTTTAAGTTGTGAGCTCCTTTGTGCTGAGAGACGACAGCGCCCAGGGCAGATCTCGTTGAACCTAAAACCCAAATCAAAGTGGACAAGAAAGCACCAACGGCTCCTGCTGCAGCTAAGGCCGCGGCGCCTTGTTCAGGAATCCGACCTACAATTGCGGTGTCTGTTAGAGACAACAAGGGTTCTGATATTCCTGAAATGGTTGCAGGAATGGCCAATTGATGGATGATTTTAAAATTAACGTCTTTCATTAAAGAACGAGTTCAAAGCAGTAAAAAGGAAATTCACTTTGCCGGTGAAAATAAATTTGCTCAAGTTGAATGTAATCCCTGTTTCTATAAAACTTTAAGTTTCTTGGGTTCTGAGAGAATGTGTCTAGGCGAATAGAGGTGACATTTTGATCTTTGGATATGTTTTCTGCAAAATCTAATAAAGCCTTTGCATAGCCGTTTTTTTGATAAGCTGGATCTACACAAAGACGATGAATATACCTGTTATTCTCATTAGGAGTAAGCCATTTTACTTCTTTGTATTCTTCATCCATTAAAGTTGAAATTACAATGGCCCCGATGACAAGTTTTCCGTTTTCAATCACAAAGAGTTCAGATCGATTCAGGTCTTTTTCGAACACTTCTTTTGATGGATAATGTTCATTCCACTGAAAAATTCCTCGATTGATCATATGTTGTGCACAGGATTTTGCAATTGCTGTGACGCGATTTATATCATCGGATTGCCCCGCTCTTATAACTATCATTTCGATGTCAAAGATACTATGAAGACAGGGCTTCAACTAGTGGATTTTAAGAAGAAACACAATGTGTTTAAAAGTTAAAGGCATCCCAAAGGATGCCCTTAATTACGAGCTCCAACAAGTGGAGCTCTTTTAATTAGCTGACACAAAATTAATTATTTTTTAATCTTGGCCTGAGATTTTTAAATTAATTATTTAATCTTAAGATTGTTCTGGATTTGGATCTTCAAAGTTCACCGCTGAATTTTCATCAATTAATTCGAAGTGCAAATGCTTGCTATTTACTATATTGCATCTTTTTTGGGGGATTAGCTCAGTCGGCTAGAGCGCTTGCCTGGCAGGCAAGAGGCCACCGGTTCGAATCCGGTATTCTCCACTTATAGACAATTTTATAGTAAATTTAAATTCTAATTAAATTAAAGATATGAATGCATATAAAGCTAATCTAATTAATTCCATAACACTGATCACCATTGGTTTATGGGGATATTTTGAATCATCCTCTGTTACGGCATTAATCCCAGTTGTGTTTGGTTTTATTTTGATTTTTTGTTCTAAAGGAGTAAAGAGTCAAAATAAATTTGTAGCGCATATAGCGGTTTTATTGACTCTAATAATTTTTTTGGCACTTGTTGGAATGAGGTTGCCAAAATCAATTAGTTCTGGAGGCTTAGGCCTAATCAGAGTTTTAGCGATGATTGGAACATCAACTTTAGCGATGATTTTCTTTGTGAAAAGCTTTATTGATGCAAGAAAAAACAAATCTTAATTTATCTGCAGATAGCAGATTTTTACTAAAAGATAGCCCTTAGCTAGTGGGCAAGAGTTCACCGGTTCGAATCTGGTATTTTCCACATCCAACAAAGTCTTGAGTAGCAATGCTCGAGACTTTTTTAATAACCAGCAGCCTGCCCGTCTTTTCTGCTTTCAGAGGCTCCGTGATAAACTCCGTTTTTCTCGTCCCACATAATGGCTTGGTAACCTCCAAAGACACCTCTTGCGTATCCGACTTTATGTCCTTTATTCATAAGACCTCTAACGGTAGAATAGGGAATATCAGATTCAATTCGAATCAGCCCCGTATTTTCTGTTACTTTTCCCATAGGACTTGCACCACCTGAATGATCCCAGCGAGGGGCATCTCCGGCTTCCTGTAAATTCATACCAAAATCAATTAGATTCATAACGATTTGTGTATGACCCATGGGTTGAAAATCTCCTCCCATGACTCCAAAGCTCACCCAAGGTTTACCATCTTTAGTAATAAAGGCTGGAATAATGGTATGAAAGGGACGTTTATTAGGTTCAAAGGTGTTGGCCTGATTAGGTTGTAGACTGAATAGTTCTCCTCGATCTTGTAACATAAACCCAAGTTCTGGTGGAGCCATTCCCGAACCCATACCTCTATAATTACTTTGAATTAAGGAAATCATAGTTCCTGATTTGTCGGCAACTGTCATATAAATGGTTTCTCCTGCAGAGATTTGACCAGCTTCATAAGTTGCTGCACGTTCTCCAATTTGAGTTCTGCGTTTCTCAGCGTATGCTGGAGCTAATAATTCCTCGACTGGAACATCAAAAAAATCCATATCTGCGTAGTACTTAGCTCTATCTTCAAAGGCTAATTTCTTGGCTTCAGTAAAAAGGTGCAAGTGTTCAGCACTTGCAAAAGGGATGTTTGAAAAGTCAAACCCGTCTAAGATTTGTAACATTTGAAGTGCAGCCATTCCTTGACCATTTGGAGGTAATTCCCAAACGTTATATCCTCTGTAATTAACTGAAACCGGTTCTACCCATTCAGATTTGTGATTGGCCATATCTTTTTTGGAGAGAAATCCTCCTTGTTCTTTAAAAAAAGCATCAATAGTCTTTGCGATTTTTCCTTTGTAAAAGGCATCTCTTCCTTTTTCTGCTATTAATCTGTAGGTATTTGCCAGATATGGGTTTTTGTAGATTTCCCCTTCTTTGGGTAGTTTTCCTCCGTTTTGATCAATATAGGTTTCTTTGATATTCGGAAATCCTTTGGATTGAAAAAAGGGCACTGTACGATTGATATACCAGGCGATAAGCTCAGTAAGAGGGAATCCATTTTCGGCATATGCAATTGCTGGAGCTAGGATTTCAGTCATTGGTTTTGATCCAAATTTTGAATGCAGTTCAAACCAACCGTCTACAGCACCTGGAACACTTACGGGTAGAGGTCCGTGAGAGGGGATTTTGGTCATTCCATTTTCTTTGAAATAGTCTAAAGAAAGTTTTGAAGGAGAACGTCCACTGGCATTTAATCCTTGTAATTTTTGTGATTTTGAATCCCAGATTATAGCAAAAAGGTCTCCGCCGATTCCGCAGCCAGTAGGTTCCATAAGCCCTAATGCAGCATTGGCCGCAATGGCTGCATCAATAGCATTTCCGCCACTTTTTAAAATGTCTAACCCAATTTGAGTGGCCAAAGGGTGACTTGTGGCTACCATTCCGTTTTGGGCGAGAACTTCTGATCGCGTGGCAAACAATTCACCGGTTATACGATCTTGAGCAGTAGTGAAAGGAATAATACCTGCTAAAAGAAGTCCGAGAATATTCTTTTTCATAATTATGGATTTTTTGATGAAATCATTTCAATTTGAGCTGCTGAAACCATACCATTGAGTCTAGCTACAGCCTCGCTCATAAGCTCGTCAAGGGCTGTGAGTTCCGTCTGAAGTTCTGCAGAAACCTCTTTGAAAAAGGCCTGCGCTTGATCAGTTGGGGGATAATCTCCTCGCTGAGAATCGGCAAGTAAAAAAGCGATGCGATTGTTAATGCGAATTCCGTAATTCAAAGGATCTTGTCTACTTTGATTTTTGGTCATATGAATGTTGTTTTCAATACGACTTAATTCTTTTTCGAATGTGTTGATGTAGGCTAAGAGATCTGCGCTAATTTCCTCTTTTTGTTTGAGGTAGCTCAAGTCTTTTTGAACCCGACGAATCTCAATTATAGCATTGTTTGCACGGCTTACTTCATCTCTAACGCTTTTTAAGAAATCGAATTGAGCCTTGTAATCATTATCAGTATTGGTCAATCTAGGATCCTTGACGATTTGTAAGGGTTGCCCAATAACTTCATCATTGTAGTTTAAATGGATGGTGTACTCCCCTGGGACAGCCTTGGGTCCTACATTGGGAGAAGAGTAAAAGACCATTCCTTCAAATGCCTGAAAACCAGGATACCTCATATTCCAAATCAATCTGTTTGAACCTGTTTGAACCTTTAAGGGAATATCGGCATTAGGATTTAGGCGATTTGACTTGGTCTTATTTGAAAAGCGTTGAATAAGCGCACCGCCTTTTTCTCTAATTTCAACGCTGACCTTATCCTCATCTTTGAGTTCTTTGATAAAGTAATTTAAAATGGCACCGTTGGGATGATTTTCTCCAACCAATTTATAATTAGTGCGTCCCCAGCCGGCTGATTGTTGCATCCGATAGGCTTCATCTGGCTTATAGAGATGAAAAGAGGCACTTTCTAAATCTTTACTCAATTGATGAAGAGGAGTGAGATCGTCAATCATCCAAAAGCTACGACCATGTGTGGCAGCAATTAAATCATTGTCTCGAACGTGAAGGTCACGAATAGAAGTTATAGGAAGATTTAATTGAAATGAATTCCAACTTTTTCCGTCGTCAAAAGAAACATACATGCCCCATTCGGTTCCAGCGTAAAGCAACCCTTCGCGATTTAGGTCGGAACGCACAGCTCTGGTGTAATGATTTGAAGGGATACCTGAGGTTATGGTTTCCCAGGTTTTGCCGTAATCTGTTGTTTTATACAAATAAGGGGTGTAGTCACCGAACTTATATGAGGTAGCTGCAACGTAAGCTGTACCTTTTTGAAATGGACTGGGATCAATGCAGTTGATCATATTTAATTTTGGACTCATTGATGCTGGGGGAGTGACATCCTCCCATGATTCTCCATTGTTTTTACTCACATGAATTAAACCATCATCACTTCCGACCCAAATGACACCTTCTTCAACGGGGGATTCATTAATGGCAAAAAGATTCGAGTAAAATTCAGCACCTGTATTGTCTTGAGTAATAGGTCCTCCTGATGATTTTATGGTCTCAGGAATAGCTCTTGTAAGGTCCGGTGAAATTGTTTTCCAAGTTTGTCCCCCATTGGTGGTTTGATGTAAATAGTTCGAGCCCGCGTATAATTTGTTAGAATCGTGAATGCTGAATTTTACAGGAAAATTCCAGTTGAAGCGATACTTCATAACTTCCGCTCCAGACCCTGCAGGATTGTCTGGCCAAACATTGACTGAACGAGTTTGATCAGTGCTGTGATCCTTTCGCATCATGTAACCTTTGTATGTTCCGCCATAGACGATTTCATTGTTCTTTGGATCAGGTGCTAAATGAGCACTCTCGCCTCCAGCACTTGATTCCCAGTGACTCTCTCCAATGCTTGAGCCCGATGTTCTATGAGCTATTCTAATGGTACTATTGTCTTGCTGTGCGCCATATATACGATACGGAAAAGCGTTGTCTGTGGTTACTCTGTAAAACTGTGCAGTAGGTTGGTTGTGATAGGTGGTCCAATTGTTTCCTCCATCATTTGAGATTTGCGCACCTCCATCATCGGCAATAGCTAAACGATTATTGTTGCTTGGATCTATCCACAGGTCGTGGTGATCACCATGAGGGGCATTTTTAAGAGTGAAGGTCTTGCCTCCGTCAGTAGAAACGCCATAACTTACATTCATAACATATACTTTGTCCTTGTTTTGAGTGTCTGCATAAATTCTGCTGTAATACCAAGCTCTTTGACGTAAGGCTCTATTTTCATTTACTTTTTGCCAGCTTTGTCCGGCATCGTCTGATCTAAAAACGCCTCCATTTGCAGCTTCAATAATTGCCCATACGCGATTGGAGTCAACGGGAGAGACTGTAACTCCCACAATCCCCCAAGGTCCGCTGGGAAGACCAGAACGAGTCGAGATATCAGTCCATGTATCACCTCCATCAAAACTTTTATAGAGCTTGCTATCAGGGCCACCACTATCCATGCGATAACCATTTCGCTTCATCTCCCAAGTTGCGGCATATATTATTCTCGAATTATTAGGGTCTAACACTAAATCTCCTGCACCTGCTTTATCGCTTTGGTAAAGTATTTTTTCCCAGTTTTCTCCGCCATCTTTGGAGCGATAAACACCTCTTGTTTCATTGGGCTTCCACAAGTTTCCAATTGCGGCTACGTAAATTAAATCTGGGTTTTTGGGGTGAATTCGAATTCTTGAAATATGTTCAGAATCTTTTAATCCAATAAAATTCCATGTTTTTCCCGCGTCTAAACTTTTCCACAAGCCTTTTCCAGAGGACACATTACCTCTTAAGGTCTGTTCTCCTTCTCCAACATAGATGATATTGGGGTCTGACTCTGATACGGCTACCGCTCCAATGGATCCTCCAAAATATCCGTCTGAGATGCAAAACCAAGTATTTCCAGCATCCTTTGTTTTCCAAACCCCTCCACCGGCTGTACCCATATAATATACATTCGGATTATTGAGCACTCCAGTTACTGTACCAGCTCGGCCCCCACGGAAAGGTCCAACAAGCCTCCACTTCATTGCATTGTAATAGTTTTCAGAAAATGAGACTTCAGTTTGTTTCTTGTTTTTTTTTCGTTGGGCATTGACTTCTGCAGTTTGAACGCTCAAAAAACAAAAAGCCAATAGAAAAAGATATGGTTTCATAATTAGAATTGTTAGTGCAAACAAATTAGTAATAAATATGAAAAATAAGTAAAGTTTTTATCTACTTTTAATATTCATACTCAGTGTTTTGAACAAAGGGATGCTGTTTGTTTAACATTTCACCTGTAATTTGATGAAGAGCTTTCTCGAGTGCTTCAAAATCAGCGGCATTAATTTCCGTACGGTAAGATCTATATCCAATCTTTATTCTCAAAGGAAGAAACTCATCATTTCTAGAACTAATAATTTGGGCTTTCATGGGAAGTTTACAAGCTGATTCCTTGTGATATATATAGGCATACATAAGTAACTGAAAAGCTTTTTGCTTGTTCGGAAGGGTTAATTGCGCTGCAAAATCTTCATCTAAATTGAGTTCAGTTTGAGTCGTCGCTCCAGTTTTGTAATCGATAATTTGAACGATCTCTGAATTTTGCTCTACTCGGTCAATTGTACCCTTAAGATGTATCACTGTATCTTTCTGCTTAGAGTTTAGTGCTACAATTAACTTTTCTTCTAACCCAAGAAGTATAGGCTCTTCATTTTCGACACGACTTTTATCCAGATCAACGAGTTGAGTCAAGTATTTGAGTAAGACATTTCGAACGAGTATTCCTTTACCTTTTGTAAACTCGAATCCTTTTGCCTCTTTCTGACAAGCCTCATCTAAGTACTGTGTCAATTCTTTTTTGGACTTAGTTAGATTAATAGGCGTTAAGGTGCTGTTTAACATGGGTTGATAAGCTTTTTCAACCGCAAGGTGTAATAATGTGCCAAATAAATTTGCTGGAATATGGTCTTCTATTTTTTCTGTTTCATTTACAGCGAGCAGATACCATTTATAATAGGAAAGAGGATCTTTGATGTATGTGCTTAAGGCAGAAGGAGAAATACCTTTCTTGAAATGCGCTTTGATTTGATTGATAATCGAAGGTGTTTTTTGAATTTCAAAATGTTTGGTATTTACATTGCCGAGCTTTAGAAAAGAGGCCTCTTCTTTGATAAGGTGCTTGTAATGAGGGTCGTTTTTTAGTTGGTATATAAATCGACTCGGCTCACCTCCCTCTAGAACTTCTGGTTCAGTGTTAAATATTAGATGCACTTTTTTCGCGCAGTTAATTAAACGGTAGAAATGATAAGTGAAAATAGCATCTTTTTCTTTGAAGGTAGGAAGACCAAATTGTTTTTTGACTTCGAAATTGATAAAACCAGAGGCTGTTTTTCCTTTGGGTAAAAAGCCTTCGTTTAAACTACTGATTAACACCTCTTCAAAATGCAAGTTTCGACTCTCTAATATTCCCATGATCTGAAAGTCTTCAAAAGGGTTAGAGATAAAATCGATCTTTTTGATTAAAATAACTTCTTTGATTAAGATAGCAAGAGCGTCAAGGTCTGATTCTAAAAAGGCGTGGTTTTGAATAAGGTCATTTAGTTGCTGAAAAACATCTTCAAATAACTCCTTTTGGGGAGAGGGTAGGCGTGAGCATAAAGCGAACAGGTTTTTTACTGCGGTACTTGCTGTAACAGGAATGGCAATTAGTTCCCCAAAACTTTTAGAAAAGCTAGTTATTTCCTCAAAAGTGAGGTAAGGATATTGTCTGCTAATGGCGAAATCTAAAAGAGGTTTGAGCTCAAAATGCTCATCGATTAGAGGATGTCTAATCAGGGGCAAAATTAAATGTAATGCATATTTTGAATCATTCTTGGTTTTTCTGATCAAGTGCAAATAATTTACACATAGCTCAACAAATAACTCAAGACTTAGAGGTTGTCCCAAGGTAACGTTTACACCTGAAAGCGATCCGAAGTCTATGGAGTGAACGAGATAATCCAGTAATTTTTCATCTGACAACACTAAGGCTTTATTCGTCACATGAGCTGGATTTCTTAATAGGGAAGCTATCAATTGACTTTGACCTTGGTTTTTGGCAGCCCCCCAGAGCACGATTTGTTCTGTTATTTTGTGTGTTTTGAAGGTAGGAGTTATTTTCTTTTGCTTGAGAAACTCCCATTCTTGGATATATTGTCTAATAAAGAAAGAGGCGTCATGTAAAGAATCCTTTAGCAATACATCATTAATATCCCAAAAGATAAAATTGTCTTGTCTGTTGACAATAATCTTTACCATATCCTTTTCTATAGTGCTAAAGGCGTTGAATCCAGCAAACACAAAACGAGTATGGTCGTTCTTGAGGTAGGGTTTTAATTTTTTAAAGGCTTCCCTGTAATAGTGACCTTGATAAGCCTTTTTTTCACGATGCATAAATTCCTTGAGATCGCCATAAATTTTTTGAAGTTGCTCGAGAAATTTCTGATGAGATTTGATAAACTCACTGCGCTCTCCTTCAGAAAATCTTAGGTTAATTGTATTGAGATCTAAGAGTTGCTCGAATAAAAAATTGGCCTCAGAGGTGTATAAATCTATTTCATTAAAGTCTTGCAGCGCAGATTTTGACCAGGCGTAGAAGTTAGAAAACGTTTCTTTGTAATCGTTGTTTTCTTTTAATTTTTGATAGATAATACTACTGGCTTCAAAATGATTTAATTTTTGATATCCGCTTATTTCCAAAAACAACTCATCTATGGTTTTTGCGCTAATACTAAAGATGGGTTTTTGATAAAATTGCGCTACTTCTCTTTCGAACCAGCGTATACTTCTTCGACTGGGCAATATAAAGGTAAAGCCCTGAAAACCACCATAATGGTTGTGAATTTCGTTAATTAAAGCACGTTGAAAGTTGGACATAAAAAAAGCGCTCTAGATTACAGAGTGCTTTAAATTAAACATTAATTCTCAATGGAGTCAGAAGTATTAATCG
>TARA_B100001093_G_scaffold17324_1_pt1 | contig 10451 bp, 6 predicted proteins | sample TARA_B100001093 | Tara Oceans TARA_B100001093 (sample SAMEA2623116) | marine metagenome | biome: marine biome (ENVO:00000447); feature: surface water layer (ENVO:00002042); material: "saline water (ENVO:00002010), including plankton (ENVO:xxxxxxxx)" | depth 5 m
TGGCGCAAGAGGAAATCTGATACGCGCTCTAATCCAGCAGTCAAAATTTTAGGATTATTGGCATAGCCGATCCTAGTGTAACCCTCCATACCAAGCGCCGACCCTGGTGTGAACATCACACCTGTCTCCTGCAGAAGTGCTATGCAAAAATCATAAGATGCCATCTCTAAACCAAGCTTGATTAACGCGGTTGTGCCAGATTTTGGCTTTATCCAAGACAACTTGGGTTCCCCAGCAATCCAAGTTGCCAGATGTGCCAAGTTTCCTCGCGTGATGGTGCGCGAGCGCTCAAGTAAGCGATCGTAATTCTCAAGAGCAAGAGTGGCAAAATGATCATCAATGATACCGACACTGATCGTATCATAATCTCTATGGATCATCACCTTATCGATCAATTCATCAGGCGCAGCAATCCAGCCCAGCCTAAGCCCTGCAAGACTATAGGCCTTGGACATCCCTGCCGTACTTATCCCTTTTTCATAAATATCCGCCATGGATGTTGTTATGCCCTGACCCTGCTGATCAGTTCCACGGTAAACTTCGTCACACAGAACCCACGCACCAGCACCACGGGCAATATTGGCAATTTCCTCTAACATTTTACGTGGGATGAGTGCACCTGTCGGATTATTCGGGTTTGTCACGGCAATCAACTTTGCTCCAGACGCCACCTTTTTTTTCAAAGCATCCAGATCTGGCAGCCAACCCATATCTTCCCGTAGATGCAGAAAGTCGATCTCAGCGCCAATGCTTTTGGGAATGGAGTAATGTTGTTGATAGGTTGGCACAATCGAGATCACTCGATCTCCGCTCTCAACCAGAGTTTTATGGACCAACATATTTGCTCCAATTGTACCATGGGTGATTAAGATATTTTCATCGCTTTGCCAGTCATAAAGAGCTGCAATCGCATTTCGAAGACGGCCAGAGCCTTTGATTTCGCCATAGGTCATTTTCAGCGGCAGAAGCGTCGACAAATCGGCTTCGTTACGACCCGTGATCTCAAGAAGTTCATTTATTGTTAAGCTCTCGACACAGGTTTCCGCCAAGTTGAGCGCGCATTTGGTCTCCCACTCGTTCATCCACATTTCGACGCCAAAAGTATCAATTTTCATATCATATGCCTATTTGGACCTAGGAAGCTTATGTAAATAGTCGACACCTGGAGGGACCAAGTAGACCATATGCACCTTGTCCCACTTAGTACAGCTTTCATATAAAAATTTGAATAATACAAACTCATATGCGTGCATTTTTCGACATTTGCTCCAAAGCAGTTCCCGCCGCTTCGATCGAAGCGTCGATATCGGCCTGAGTATGTTCGGTACAACTCAAATTATGTAGAATTTTATTACCCGAAAAGAAGATCCCTTGATCCCTCATCTTTTGCGAAAATTCAGAATATTTTGCCAAATCAACTGTTTGGCAGAAATCTCGATAATTCGTAATTTGGTCAAGATCGGTAAAGACTGGGTGGAACATTGACCCAATATTTTGAACGCGCATATTCTGGCCAGTATCGGCCGCAGCTTGATTTAAACGTGCGGTCATTTGATCACCAGTTTCGGACATCTTTTTGTATCCAGCGTAATTATCCCAGCTCATTTCCTCAAGCATGGTTTTCGTCGCAAACAAGCCTAAACGCGGGGCATTGTGACTTCCATAGTGTAAGACTTTCCCGTATTCAATGCTTTCCATGATATGATCAGGGCCTGCAATTGCCGCTATTGGAAAGCCTTGGCCCAGAGCTTTACCATAGGTTACGATATCCGGGTGCAATCCGTATAGTTCGGCCACCCCACCCGGTGCCACCCGAAATCCCGTCACAGTTTCATCCAGATAAAACAAAACATCAAAGGCCTTGCATAGATCTTCTACTGCTTTTAGGTAACCTGGCCTTGGTGGAATGACACCCATATTTGACATCACACCTTCCATCACGACACAGGCGATTTCATGTCCGTGAGAGCCTAATACTCTCTCCAAAGCTTCCACATCGTTCCAGACGCAGACCAAAGTATCCTCCCATGAGCCGGGCGTTAATCCAGAGCTATCTGGAATACGCACGGGATCATTTGGATGCCCGAGCGACGTGACATACTGTGGGTTAGAGCTTACTAACAAGCCATCATACCAGCCATGATAATGGCCTTCAAATTTGAGGATTTTTCGTTTGCCAGTAATTCCGCGCGCCATCCTGACACCAGTCATACAGGCTTCCGTACCTGTATTGGCAAACCGCACTTTATCCACGTGGGGCAGCATTTTGACCATCAATTCTGCTGTCTCTACTTCGACCTCAAGGGCTGTAGCAAAATGAGTACCTCCAGCAACTTCTCGCTGAATGACGTCGACAATTTTTGGATGAGCATGACCCATTGGCAGACAGCCAAACGAAAGTTGCCAATCAATATATTCATTACCATCCACATCCCAGACCCGAGAACCTTGACCTTTGCGAATATAAGGCGGAAAAGGTTTGTAGTTCATCGGCCCACGTGACGCAGAGCTACAACCTTCTACTAAAACGTCCATTGCGCGTTTAAATAGCTCCTCGGATTGTTTTTGTCGCATGTCTTATCCTATTAAAATATTTTTATCTCAAAGCGTTCAAAAGATCGTTCGCCTGATCTTCTGCTGTTTCCATCGAAAGGGTCTCAATATTTTTCCCGAGTAGCTTGTGCAATGCTTGCTGAGTTTCAATTGTAAAAACAACAGTCCCATCTTGTGCCATCTCGTCAATACCATCCCACTTTAAAGAGGCTTCATTAACCGCAATAGCTTGTTCCAAAGACCATTCATCTGGTAGATCAATCGTAATACCCGACTTACTGGCACGTACGGGATACCCCCCAACAAGAGCACCGATGCCTGGCAAATGGATGGATTTTTCCTTTTCCCCCGTGAGAGCCTGCAGCGCAACAATGCCCGATGACGCCGTGACCCGGTTAAAATGCAAATCGTAAGGAAAAGGAAATGCCTCGCGCAAAACAGTTTCAGCAATCTGCGTTACATCTTTGCTGGCCAAAGTCACTTTGAGCAAATAAGGGGGCAATTTATCTGGTTCGCGATTATTTAAAACAAAATACTCAAATGCATGTTGCGCGACTAACTTTACGTCAAGATCGTTTGGAGCACAATTCAGCAGGCGACCAATGCCCATTTGAATTTTTGCAATTGGTTCTTGAACATTACCAATGCCATAGTCCGGGCCAAATCCTGTCCGGTTCAGCATCGCGTTTATAACATCTGGAAATGAAGCTCCAATCCAGACAGAGTTAACATTGGCCGTGGCAATTTGGTTTCGAAATTTCTGCATAAGTGACAGGTGAAGCGCAGTATAACCCGCAAATGGAATATCAATACGATCAGGCGCTAATTTCCACCACGGCAATAGCGAGGGAGCCGAAAAAATGAAGTCCGGGTTTATTTCCCTTAGTCGCGTGGAAAAATCACTGCTGTGAACATCTAACTGTTCTGCAATAACGCGTGGAAAATACCCTTCTATCCCGGCACCCAGTGTGGCGTTGTTAGCCCTTTTTAGAGCCTTTTCAAGATCTCTACTGGCAACCACAACAGTATCGAATATCTCAGCCCTTGCTACAGCCTCTAAAAGGTGGGTCGCGAGTTCACCCATCGATATGAAGAGCAACGTTGGTTTAGTCATAATTTATCACCTAATAAAATTTCATGTTGGTCTAGTTCAGATCAATACGCAATCCATCAGCACCCAAATAGAATGGCCCAGACCACTCCAGCTCCACGGCTTTTCGCCAATGTTTAGATGTAAAATTAGGATCGTCAGATGGTAATAAATGATTAAGTGCTAGCGCCTTCACACGAGCCAAGGTTGCTATCTTTGCCGCATCGGTAGCAGAGGTATGCGAAGCATATAAGTGCTTGAGCAGCCGATCATCACCGTTGCCAACACGGGCCACTAAAGGCGGTATCCCAGCCTCCAGCATCGCTTCGTGAATTAGCAAATCAGCTCCTTTGGCAAAACCTGCCAATTCTGGCATATAAGCAGTATCACCACCGAATACGACATGAGTTTTATCCGTTTTAAAAGATAAGGCGAAAGTGTCCACCAATGGCGGATGAATATTACGAAGTGAAGTCACATGCATATCATCAAACGTCATAACATCCGTTTCGTCTATCGTATGGAATACAACTAAATCACGGATATCAGGGCGTCCTTCATCTTCAACCCGCAGGTCAATATCACTCTGCATTGAAACCAGAAAACCTATCCAGTGTTGATCTAGGCCAGCAGGGCCATAAACATTTACTGGTCTGTTTAGCCCTGCCGTCCAGGCTGTATGTAAAAGTGGTCCAAGCTCCAGATAATGGTCAGAATGTAAGTGTGTGATGAAAATCAAGCTAAGATCTTTGAGAGCCATCCCTTGATCGACCAGTCCTCGCGAAACCCCCAAACCACAATCAACGACAATCTGCTGCCCATTAAGACACAAAAGATTAGATGTCGGCATTGTCGACCCAGGTCTAATTGCTGGTCCACCTTTGGTACCTAAAAGGGCAACATAATCAGACATAGCTTTTCCTTCTGTAACAACTAAGACATGGCGAACATATTATTAATTTTCTTAATTCTTAACAAAAACCATTGGGGCCGAACACCCAAATGCTAGGGCTATTGCATTTAAATGCAGCTCGGGGTCAATGAGGTAAATATTCTACGTAACCAATTTAAAACCCGATGGCATATGGTCACTGTATCAAGCAGTTATTGCGGCAAAGGCTGTCAGTGCCAAAGTTTTCACGATATTTACTTTTGCAGTTGTGAAGGCGGCGAAAACCATCAATACTGAAAGCCGTTTAGCATTAAACCAAATTATGGAGTACTTGGCTTGACTGAATACAACCTTAGAAACGGTCTGCAGGTAGCACAACCACTTATTCAATTTATTGAACAAAAAGCATTGCCGGGAACCGGTGTTTCCACAGTTGAATTTTGGCAGGGACTAGCCGATTTATTCAATGAACTTGGACCAAAAAATAAGGCACTTCTTGCATATAGATCAGAGCTACAAACTAAGATTGATCAATGGCACATAAGGCAACGCAATCAACCCCATGGCCATGAGACTTATAAAGAATTCCTGAAAGTAATAGGTTATCTCGTCCCAGAGGGTCCAGATTTTGAGATCAAAACCAAAAACGTAGATCCCGAGATTGCAGCGACTCCAGGACCACAACTTGTTGTGCCAGTCACCAATGCGCGCTATGCCCTCAACGCAGCCAATGCTCGATGGGGTAGTCTTTACGATTGCCTTTACGGCACTGACGCTATGGGCAATCCTGCGCCACAGGGCGGATACGATCGTGGCCATGGTGCAAGGGTCGTTGCCCGGTCTCGGGTATTTCTCGACACGGCCTTTCCCATTGTCGGAACCAGTCACGCTGACGCGCGACGCTATTACGTTCAAGATGGCCAGTTGATGATTGATGATTGCCCTCTAGCCCAAAACGAGAAGTTCATCGGATATCGCGGAAATCCAAAAGCGCCAGATGCCATTGTCCTTTGCAACAACGCCCTGCATGTCGAACTTGTTTTTGACAGGGCTCATCCGATCGGCAGCAGAGACCAAGCTTTGTTGGCCGATATCCAAGTCGAAAGTGCAGTTTCCGCAATTATGGATTGCGAGGATTCTGTTGCTTGCGTGGATGCAGCCGATAAAGTTAACGCTTATGAAAACTGGCTTGGCTTGATGAAAGGGAGCCTTGAAGAGAGCTTTGAAAAGGACGGCAAAAGCCTGACCCGTAAATTAAATCCGGACCGCACTTATACCGGCATTGATGGCACAGAGGTTACTCTCAAAGGCAGGGCTCTGTTATGGATCAGAAACGTGGGCCATCTGATGACAAATCCAGCTATTTTGAATGGTGAAGGGTATGAAATTCCAGAGGGCCTGTTGGATGCTGCCGTGACCACATTAATTGGAATGCATGATCTCAAACGTGCAGGCGGAAATTCCGTAAAGGGATCTATATATATTGTGAAACCTAAAATGCATGGCCCAGACGAAGTTGCCTTTGCTGACGAGATTTTTGAAAAAGTCGAACGGTTTCTTGGCTTGCCGCAACACACTGTCAAAATAGGTGTGATGGACGAAGAGCGCCGGACAAGTGTAAATTTGAAGGAATGCATTCGTGCGGCCAAGAATCGAATAGCCTTTATAAATACTGGATTTTTAGATCGTACAGGAGACGAGATCCATACTAGTATGGAGGCAGGACCCTTCAGCCGAAAAGACTTTATCAAACGGAAAAGCTGGATTATTGGCTACGAAAACCAAAATGTTGACATTGGCCTAGAGTGTGGTCTGTTAGGTAAAGCGCAGATCGGCAAAGGTATGTGGGCAATGCCAGACCTAATGTCATCTATGATTGAACAAAAGATCGAACATCCGAAATCTGGCGCAAACTGCGCTTGGGTCCCCTCTCCAACGGCCGCAACACTTCATTCACTTCACTATCACATGGTGGATGTATTTGCGGTTCAAAAATCCCTTAAAAAAGGGGGCCGGCGTGCGTACGTAGACACGCTTTTGGATATCCCGTTGGCCACCTATCAGAAGTGGTCAAAAAACCAGATAATACGCGAAGTGGAAAACAACGCTCAAGGCATACTTGGTTATGTCGTGCGCTGGATTAATCATGGTGTCGGGTGTTCAAAAGTACCTGACGTAAATGATATCGGCTTAATGGAAGACCGTGCCACCTGTCGGATCAGTTCTCAACACCTGGCCAACTGGCTGCATCATGAGGTTGTCAGCCAACAAGACGTGATGGCTGCAATGAAAAAAATGGCCGGCGTGGTGGATCAACAAAATGCGTCTGATCCAACTTACATTTCTATGGCACCTAGTTTTGACGGTATTGCCTTTCAAGCCGCATGTGACCTTGTTTTTAACGGTCGCATGCAACCATCTGGTTATACGGAGCCAGTTCTTCATCAGCGACGCCTTCAGCTTAAGGCGAGCAATGCGTCATATTGATTGTAAAGTGGTGGACCTTATAAACCTGTTATTATTATGCTGAGCCATGGAAAGATAAAAACTTTGCATTGCGGGGGAAAAGTAAACAGACTGACATAAATATAGTAGATTTAAAGGAACCTACATGGCTCATATTCTTGCAATAGATCAAGGCACAACCTCAAGCAGGGCTATTATATTTGACCCAGACATGCGTCCTGTAGCAATAGCGCAAGAAGAGTTTACTCAGCATTTCCCCGAGAGTGGCTGGGTTGAGCATGAAGTTTCAGATTTGTGGTCCACTACAGTTCGAACATGCCGCCAAGCTATTGAAAAGTCAGGTTTAAGAAGTGCAGATATTGCCGCCATCGGTATTACCAACCAACGTGAGACGACAATAGTCTGGGATAAGAAAACTAGCGAGCCAATTCATAGGGCCATTGTTTGGCAGGATCGTAGAACTTCAAAAACATGCCAAGACTTGCGCGATGCAGGGCACGAACTGATGATCACGCAGCAAACTGGTCTTCTCCTAGATCCCTATTTTTCAGCAACAAAACTTAAGTGGCTTTTGGACAACGTCGAGGGTGCGCGCGCACGTGCTGAAAATGGGGAACTACTTTTTGGAACTGTCGACAGTTTTCTAATTTGGAAGCTGACAGGTGGCGCTATACATGCGACAGACGCCACCAACGCCGCCAGAACACTACTGTATAATATTCACAAAGGCGCTTGGAGTGTGGATATTTGCAGGTTGCTCGATATACCAATCGATATCCTACCAGAAGTCAGGGATTGTGCTGCAGACTTTGGGCACACACATTCGGAACTATTTGGATCTCCAATCCCGATCCTTGGCGCGGCAGGAGATCAACAGGCTGCAACCGTTGGGCAGGGCTGTTTTCGCCCCGGTATGCTGAAATCTACCTATGGAACTGGCTGTTTTGCTTTGCTCAACACCGGAACAAGTCCAGTGGCTTCAAAGAACCGCATGTTGACCACAATCGCCTATCAGTTGGACGGTGTTCCAACCTATGCATTGGAGGGGTCAATCTTTATTGCCGGTGCCGTTGTTCAATGGCTGCGAGATGGGCTTGGGATCATTGAGAATACCAAGGAAAGTGAAACACTTGCAAACCAAGCAGACGCATCCCAGGATTTGATCCTTGTCCCTGCCTTTACAGGTCTTGGAGCCCCTTATTGGAATGCCGAGTGCCGCGGGGCGGTCTACGGACTGGTTCGTAATTCGGGCCCTGCAGAATTTGCCAAAGCTGCGCTAGAAAGTGTCGGATATCAAACCCGCGATTTACTTGAGGCGATGCATGCCGACTGGCCAGACGGTACCGAGGGTGCCGTATTGAGAGTCGATGGCGGCATGACAGAAAATGACTGGTCTATGCAATTTCTTTCAAATATTTTACATGCGCCAGTAGATCGTCCCAAAGTTTTGGAGACAACAGCCTTAGGCGCCGCATGGCTTGCCGGTATGAAAGCAGGGGTTTATCCCGACCAAGGTAATTTTTCTAAAAACTGGACCTTAGACCGCAGGTTCGCACCAGATATGGACGCATCTAAGAGTGACTTGAAGTATCAACTTTGGAAGAAAGCCGTTGCTGCAACTTTAAGTATTTGAAAACTTATCAAATACCGCAGTCAATGATAGCATGAGCCAGAACTGGGACAGTTTTAGAATTGAGGCCTGCAATATTCAAACGACTGTCGCCAACCATGTAAATACCGTGTTTCTCACGCAACAAATCAACTTTCTCCGAGGTTGTTCCAAGACGCGAGAACATACCGCGATGTTCCGCCAAAAATCCAAACCGATCTGACCCAGATGCTTTTTGTAATGACATGGCAAGCTGATTGCGTAAATCCAGCATTGAAACCCGTATTGCTTCAAGCTCGCTTTGCCAGTCTTGACGCAAATTAAAATCACTCAGGATCATAGTAACCAAGCGGGCACCATGATCGGGGGGAAAAGAAAAGTTTTGCCGATTAAGATAGGCCAACGTAGCCTGATTTAATGCCAGCAAGGATTTATCTTGCAACGTCACCATCAATATTCCAGTCCGTTCACGGTAAATCCCAAAATTCTTGGAACAACTTACCGCGATGATACATTCAGGAACAGATGAGGAGACCAAACGGGTTGGTGCCGCATCTTCATCAAGCCCGTCACCAAAGCCTTGATAAGCAATATCAATCATTGGAGTTGCCCCAGTTTTCAATAGAACGTCAATGACACCTTGCCATTGAGACATATTCATATTTGCCCCTGTTGGGTTGTGACAGCACCCATGCAGCAAAACCACATCTCCTGGCTTTGCTGTGGCCAAATCTTCAACCATATCTGAATAGTTCACACTACCCGTATAGCTATCAAAATAACGATATGGTACCATTTCGATGCCTAGGTGTTTTAGAATCGACAAATGGTTTGGCCACGTCGGATCAGATACAAAAACACGCGCTCCGGTATTTGCCATTTGAACGAGCTCAAGCGCCTGTCTTACAGCGCCTGTCCCACCCGGTGTCGCGGCTGCTGCGACGCTATCTCTCGGCACCAGATCTCCCAAAAGAAGATCAACCATCACGTCCGAAAACGCTATATCTCCGACCAAACTAACATAGCTTTTGGACTCCTGATTTTCCCAAAGTGTCTTTTCGGCGGCTTTGACAGAACGCATAATTGGTGTCAGCCCCTCAGCATCTCTATAAACCCCTACACCAAGATCAATTTTATCAGAGCGGGGGTCCTCTTTAAAACGTTGTACTAACGAAAGAATTTTATCTGCAGGCTGTTCTTGCAGGGTGGCAAACATCACATATCTCCAGTTTCAATAGGCAGGGTTGGAAACTGGCCCCACTCCGTCCAGCTACCATCATAAAGTGCATGATCCGTTTTCCCAATCAGGTTTAGACCAAGGCTCAGAATAGCCGCGGTTACGCCGGAGCCGCAAGTGGTAATCGCCGGCTTATCGAGATCGACGCCAGCGCCTTCGAATGCTGATTTGATGGCCGCAGCGTCTTTCATTGTCCCATCTTTGTTTAGAAGGGCGCGAAAAAATAAATTCTTAGATCCGGGAATGTGCCCAGATCTTAAACCCTCACGTGGTTCAGGTGCTTCGCCCTTAAATCGTGCAGGAGATCTTGCATCAATAATTTCATAGTCGCCTAGCTTTGATGCCGACGAGACCTGTGTTACTTCTTTGACCATATAATTCTGACGCCGCACCATCATATGCCTATCACGAAAAATCGGGGCTATATCCTCAGTTGGATAACCTTCTGCCTTCCATTTAGGCAGTCCACCGTCCAGAACTGCAACATCATTTTGCCCCATCAGCTTGAACAACCACCAAACCCGCGCGGCGGAAAACACGCCAGCTCCGTCGTAGACCACGATTTGATGACCATCGCCAACACCCATAGCACGCATCCGTGAAA
>TARA_B100001093_G_scaffold397456_1_pt1 | contig 10450 bp, 9 predicted proteins | sample TARA_B100001093 | Tara Oceans TARA_B100001093 (sample SAMEA2623116) | marine metagenome | biome: marine biome (ENVO:00000447); feature: surface water layer (ENVO:00002042); material: "saline water (ENVO:00002010), including plankton (ENVO:xxxxxxxx)" | depth 5 m
TATTTGGGTTGTTATTAATGGTAATTTATTTTCCTCGTTTTGAGTATATAAAAAATAGATTGTTTTCTTTTTTTAATCCAGAAACTGGTACTTATAATTTCCAATCAGATAAGGCTTTAGAGTCTATTGTAAGTGGGGGTTTTTTAGGGAAAGGAATTGGAGAGGGCACATTAAAAAATAGAGTACCGGAGGCTCATACTGATTATATAATATCTGTGATTTCAGAAGAATTTGGAGTTATTTTCATAATGTTAATTTTGTTAATTTTTTTAATTTTTATAATTTCAGTTATAAAAAAAGTTTATGATGAAAAAAATGAGAAGAGTAAATTAATATTAACTGGCTTAATAAGTTTAATATTGATGCAAGTAATGATACATGTTGGAGTAAATATAAGATTATTTCCCACAACAGGCATGACCTTACCGTATTTAAGTTATGGTGGCTCTTCAATAATTAGTGTTTCAATTATTTCAGGGATAATTTTAAATTTAACAAAAAGAAAATTATAATCTTATGAAGAAAAATATTTTAATTTCAACAGGTGGAACGGGGGGACATGTTGTTCCAGCAGAAGTATTAAGTGAACATTTAAAGCAAGAGTTTAATGTTTATATTTCTACTGATGTAAGAGGATTGAGATATTTTAATAAAGAGATTAAAGATATAGTCTTAATTGACACTCCTAAATTAAATTTAGATTTTTTAATCATTTTTAAGTTTTTTAAAGTTGTTTATCTCATATTCAAGTCATATTCATTTCTTAAAAACAAAAAAATATGGAAAGTTTTGTCTACTGGGGGTTATATGTCATTTCCTGTTTGTATAAGTGCAAAACTTTTGAAGCTAGAGGTATACCTTCTTGAACCTAACTTTGTTCTTGGTAGAGCTAATAAATTTTTTTTAAAGTTTTGTAAAAAAATTTTTTCTTACACGAAGAAATTAAAAAATTTTCCAAAAGAATATTATGATAAAATTGAGATTGTTTCACCGTTAGTAAGAAAAAAATTCTACGAAAAGCGCCAACTAGATAATAAAAATGAAAAATTTTGTTGTTTAGTTGTTGGAGGAAGTCAAGGATCTGAAATTTTTGACAATATAATTCAAGATGTAATAATTAGTTTATCAAAAAATCATAGAATTAAAATTATTCAACAAACTAAACAAAGTAACATTGAAAGCTTAAAAAATGTTTATGACAATGTAAATATTGAAAATCTTATTTTTGATTTCAAGGAAAAATTTATTGATTTAATTAATGAGTCTGACCTATGTATCACAAGAGCAGGAGCAACTACTCTTGCAGAAATATCAATAATGAACAAGCCTTTTTTAGCAATACCATTACAATCCTCAAAAGATAATCACCAACTTGAGAATGCAACTTTTTATGAAAATTTGAATTGTTGCTGGGTCATGAGTCAAAAAAATTTTGATAAGATTAATTTGCAAAGATTTTTAAGAGATATACTTAAAGATAAAACAGAATATTCTAAAAAAAAAGATAATTTAAAAAAATTAAACTTTCAAAATACCTGGAATGATGTAAATCAAAAATTATTGGACATAATAAATGAAAATTGATTTAGCTAAAAAAGAAACTATTCATTTTATTGGAATAGGTGGAATTGGCATGAGTGGTCTTTCTTTGATTATGAAAGCCAAGGGATTTAAAGTTCAAGGAAGTGATATTGCTATTAATAAAAGTATCGAGAAACTAAAAAAACAAAAAATTAAAATTTTTTTAGGTCACAAAAAACAAAATATTAAAGATGTTACAATTGTTGTTATCTCTTCAGCAATAAAAAAAAATAATCCAGAACTTATTGAAGCCAGACGGAAAAAATTACCAATAATTAAACGTGGAAAAATGTTAGCAAACCTTGTTTCTCTTATGAAAAATATTGTAGTAGTAGGCTCTCACGGTAAAACAACAACAACATCTCTAGTAAGCTCAATATTCGAAAAAACTAAATTAGATCCAACAATTATAAACGGAGGTATAATAAATTCCATCAAGAGCACTGCAAAACTTGGGAAAAGTGATTGGTCAATTCTAGAGGCAGACGAGTCTGATGGAAGTTTTATACATATTTTACCAACATACTCAATTCTTACAAATATAGACAGAGAACACATGGATTTTTATAAATCTATGAAAGATATAAAGAAATATTTTTTGAAATTTATTAAAAAAGTACCATCATTTGGAAAGTCTTTTATTTGTATTGATGACGAAATAAATAATGAATTAATAAAGGAGATAAAAAATAAAAATTTTTATACTTATGGTGTAAAATCAAATGCTAACTTTCTAATTAAAAATATTTATCAAACAGAGCGATACTCAAAATTTGATTTGATTGTAAATTTACCAAATAAAAAGAAATTAATCTTAAAAAATTTTAAAATTCCATTATTAGGCATTCACAATATAAGAAATTCGACAGCAGCAATTGCAGTAGCTTTCATAGTAGGAATTTCAACCTCAAATATTAAAAAAGGATTAATCAATTTCAAGGGTGTTCAAAGAAGATTTAACAAGATTTTTTCATATAATAAAATTGATTTTTTTGACGACTATGCTCACCACCCAACAGAAATAGAGTCTGTTTTGGAAGGTGTAAAAACTGTTTATGATAAGCATGAAAAAGTATGTATTTTTCAACCCCATAGAATTTCAAGATTAAAAGATTTAAGAAAAGAATTCTCATACTCATTTAAAAATGCTGATATAGTTATTCTTTGTCCAATTTATACAGCAGGAGAAAACATAAAGTTAGGATTTAATTATTATGATTTTGCCAAAGAGATTGTAAAAAATTCCAATGTAAAATTATTTATGGTTAATAACAATATTCAATTAGCAAAATTTATTAAAAAAAATATGTATGGTAATAAAATTGTAATTGGAATGGGTGCTGGTTCAATTTCAAGCTGGATTAAAAATTTACCTAATTTGATGTAATGCAAAAAAATCAATTAAAAAAATTGTTAAATGACTTTGGAAATAGTGTAATTTTTGACCAAGATTTAAAAAAAAAAAACTGGTTTAATATTGGTGGCAAATCTAAAGTTTTCTATAAAGCAGATAATTTAAAGGATTTAGCAAAATTTTTAAAATTATTGAATAATCGAGAAAAAATTTTTGTAATAGGAGCAGGTTCTAACATGCTGATATCAGATAAATTTTTTGATGGAGTTGTAATCAAGTTAAGTAAAAATTTCAACAGGACCTCTTTGTTACGAGAGGATGTGATAATTTCGGGAAGTGCCGTTCTGGATAAAGATTTATCAACTTTTGCTGCCGAAAATCATTTAAGTGGATTTGAGTTTTTATCATGTATTCCTGGTTCAGTTGGAGGTGGGATTAAAATGAATGCTGGCTGTTTTGGTAGAGAATTCAAAGATATTCTTTTATCAATTCAAGCAATTGATAATAAGGGTAACTTGATCACAATACCCTCAAAAAAAATAAATTTTGAATATAGAAATAACGATATTCCTGAAAATTTAATTTTTTTAAGTGCATCGTTTAAAGGAGTAAAAAGTAATTTTCAAAAAATAAAAAGTCAAATATCTAAAATGAAAAACCAAAAAGAGAAAAATCAACCAACAAAAATAAAAACAAGTGGGAGTACTTTTAAAAATCCAATTAATCAAACAAATAAAAAAGTTTGGGAATTGATAAGAGAGTCAGTTTCTATAGAAACGAATTTTGGGGATGCACACATTTCTGGTAAACACTCGAATTTTTTTGTGAACAAAGGGAATGCTACCTTTGAAGATATGAAAAAACTTATTGATTTTGTCTCTGATAAAGTATTAGAAAAAACTGGTGTAAAATTAGACAAAGAAATTAGAATATTGGAATAACTTGAAAAAAAAAATTTTAATTATCTTGGGAGGTATTTCGAAAGAAAGATCTATAAGTTTAGATACAGGTAAACAAGTTGCATATGAGCTAAAAAAAAATGGTTACTTTGTAAAAACGTGTGAACCAGATAAGAATTTGCTATTCACTATTAAAGATTTTAAACCTCAAATCATTTTTAATGCTTTACACGGTCAGTTTGGCGAAGATGGATTCATCCAGTCAATCTTGGAGATTATCGGAGTACCATACACTCATTCTGGAGTAATTTCATCTGCCAAAGCAATGGATAAAGAAATATCTAAAAAAATTTTTATAAAGAATAAAATATTAACACCGAAGTATTTTTTGTATTCTTTTGATAAACCATACAAAAAGTTAATTACATTTATAAGTAAAAACCTAAGTTTCCCGGTTGTAATTAAGCCTATAAATGAAGGTTCTAGTGTTAATGTTTTTATTTGTACCAGAAAAAATCTTTTGAATAGTTTAAATTTACTTAAAGATTACAAAAAAATTCTTATAGAGCAATTTATACCTGGTCGCGAAATACAAGCAGCAATAATTGGTAAAAAAAAACTTGGTGCAATTGAACTTAAACCAAAAAGGAAATTTTATGATTATCAAGCAAAGTATAATTCAAAAGCTAAAACTAAGCACATTATACCGGTCGATTTATCTAAAAAAAATTACACAAAACTCATGAACACAACTCTTAGAGCTCATAATTTATTGGGATGCAGAGGGGTCACAAGATCAGATTTTAAATTCTATAAAGGAAAGTTTTATCTTTTAGAAATTAATACTCAGCCAGGAATGACAAAACTGTCTTTAGTTCCAGAAATTTCAGCGTATAATGGTATAAGCTTCATAAATTTAATTAAATTAATTTTAAAAGATGCATCAATTAATAAGTAAAAAAATTGTAATTTACTTATTTCTATTTTTCTTACTTGCAACAATTGATAATAGTTCAATTATTAATTTCAGTTTACCCAAAATTGACAAAATTGAAATTTCAGGGATTAGTGTAAGCGAAAGTAGAGAGGTAAACAAAAAAATTGAAAATTTGAAATTAAAGAATATTTTTTTCATAAGTGAACTTGAAATAAAAGAGAACTTATTCTCTATTAACACAGTCGAACAATTAAGCATTTTTAAGAATTATCCCTCTACTTTACAAATAGACATAAAAAAAACTAAATATTTAGCGCTCACCAAAAAGAATGGAATAGATTATCTCATAGGTACAAATGGAAAATTGATAAAGAAAAATAAGTCAACTTTAAAATTACCTTTTATTTTTGGAGATTTAGATATCCAGGAATTTCTAAAATTGAAAAGAAATATTGATAAATCAATTTTTGATTTTGACCAAATATCAAATTTGTATTTCTATAAGTCAAAGAGATGGGATATAGAGACTTCTAAAGGTTATTTAATAAAACTACCAAAAAAAAATATTAATGAAATTTTAAGTTTATTTGTACGTTTGTCCAAAGAAGAGAAATTAAAAGACAATCGTATTATTGATTTTCGTCAAAAGGACCAAATAATATTTAATGCAAAGTAACTTAGATCACAAAGTTTTTTTGTTTATTAGCCAAAATGTATTCATAATTACTGTAGTTGATTTGAAAAATGAAATTATCTACTCAAAGGAATTAAAGATAGATTATGAAAGAAAAGAAATTGATTATAACTTTTTAAATAATTTTTTAAAAGAAAATATATTCAAAATTGAAAAAAAGTTGAATAATTTTATCAAATCAATCTATCTTATAATTGAGTATGATAATATTTATTCAGTAAATTTTTCAATTAAAAATAAAATGGATAATATTTTTTTAAGCACCAATGTGGTGAACAATTTATTATTAGAAGCAAAGAGTTGCTGCAAACAAACATTAAAAAATGTTAATATTTTACATATGAAAATAGATCGATTTTTTATTGATAATGAATATCTTGAGGCTCTACCTGATAAAAAAAAATGTGAAAATTTTTCAATTGACCTGAGCTTTGTTTGCATGCCAGATCACGTTTTAAAAAATATAAAAAAGATATTGGGTGAGTATCGGATATCAGTAGAAAAGACATTCAGTTACACTTATTTAAATAGTTTTTTAAATTTAGAAAGTAAAAACATTTATGAAATTGCCCAAAAAGTGATGAATGGGCTTAATGAAAATGAAGTATTTTTAACTAACAAAAGTTCAAAAAATGCAGGTTTTTTTGAGAAATTTTTTGATTTTTTTAAATAATTTGTATTTTCCCGTAATATTTGTTGTTTTTTAACTTAAGTTTTAGTGGATTAAAACTTAACTGTGAGTTTATTAAATCAAAAAACAATTAAAAAAGCTGTTACACTTACTGGAGTAGGACTTCATAGTGGAAAACAAGTAAAAATTTGCATTAAACCCTCTGCTCCCGATACAGGAATTGTATTTAAAAGGGTTGACCTAAAAGGCGATAATCTCATTTACCCAAATTACTTAAATGTAAGTAATACTGCCTTGAACACAACAATTAGTAATAACTCAGGAGCTAAAGTTTCGACAATAGAGCATTTAATGGGTGCATTATTTGGAATTGGAATTGATAATGTTTTGGTGGAAATTGATAATGAAGAGGTACCAATTTTAGATGGATCAGCAAAACTATTTATTGAAAAAATATTATCTTTGGGTTTAGAGTCATCTGCTAAGCCAATAAAGATTATAAAGATAAATAATAAAATAGAATTTAGAAAAGGTGAAAAATTCATATCAATTGAGCCTTCAAAGCTAAGTCTTGATATTGATTTTCAACTAACGTATCAAAACAAAATTATTGGGGATCAAAGAAATAAAATTAATGTTTACGAGGATGATCTTACAGAAATTTTTAATTCAAGAACCTTCTGTTTATATGAGGATATTGAGCTAATAAAAAAAAATGGATTAGCAAAAGGGGGAAGTTTAGATAATGCCGTTGTTGTTAAAGGTGAAGATGTTCTAAATCCAGGAGGTCTAAGAAATAATAAAGAATTTGTTAATCATAAAATACTTGATTGTATTGGAGATCTTTTTACAAGCGGATATAGAATGATAGCAAGTGTTAAATGTTCTCAGGGCGGCCATTACTTAACTAACAATTTATTAAAAAAAGTATTTGAAAATAAAGAGAATTTTTCAATTATTGAAATCCAAGAAAGAACACTTCCTCACACATTAATCAATAGAACTTTACTTAAATCTATCGCTTAATTTAATATTCATCTTTATAATTTTTTTTTAAGTATGTATAATTGGAAATATGTCCATATATAAAATAATTTTAATTTTTTTCTCTGTATTCATTTTAATTGGGTGCAGCAAGGAAAAGGAAAACATTCAACTGATTAAAGAAACTAATCAAAAAGTTGAAATGATTTCAGCTTATAAGAAAGGAATGAGTCTGATAGAAGTAAATGATTATTTTGCAGCAGGTAAAAAATTTTTAGAGGCTGAAATTTTGTTTCCCCAATCACAATGGGCTTCAAAGTCAGTCTTGATGGCGTCATATTCTTATTATATGCAAGATTACTATTCCTTGGCTATATCTAATCTTGAGAGGTATTTTAAAACTTATCCAAAAGATAAAAATAAAGCTTACGCTCATTATCTTTTAGCAATGTGCTATTATGAAACTATTGAGGGGGAAAAAAAAGATTTAGCTCCAATCCTTTTATCTAAAAAAGAATTAAACTATATTATTAAAAATTATCCCGGAACAGATTATGCTTACGATGCAAGATTCAAAATTGATTTAATTAATGATGTCTTGGCTGCAAAAGAGGTTTATATTGGCAGACATTATATTAAAAAGGGTAAATGGATACCTGCTTTAAACAGGTTTAAGAATGTACTAGAAAATTACGAGACAACTGCTTATGTAGAGGAGGCAATACATAGGTTGGTTGAGATTTATTATAAATTAGGAATGGAGGAAGAATCCCTTAAGTATGCATCTTTATTAGGATATAACTACAATTCAGGTGAATGGTATGAAGAAACATATAAAATTTTTAATAAAAAATATAGGGTTTCTATCCCAAAAAATAAAAAGGAAAAAAGTAAAATTTTAGGAAAAATTAAAAATCTTTTTTAAACATGATTGATGAAAAAATTAATCAAAAATATCTTGATAAGATCAAATTATTTCAAAAATATAACAAGCATTACTATAATCTAAATAATCCTTTAGTTGATGATTCAGAATACGATAAATTAAAGTTAGAGATAATTGACTTAGAAAAAAAATATAATTTTTTAAGTCACAAAGACTCCCCATCTAATTCTGTTGGTTTTAAACCATCTAAAATTTTTAAAAAGATTAAACATCAAACTCCGATGTTGTCTTTAGGTAACGCGTTCAGTGAGGAGGATCTTTTGAATTTTGAAAAAAAAATTTTAAATTTCCTTAATAACGAACCTGGGTTGAATATTGAATATAGTGCTGAGCCTAAAATTGATGGAATATCAGCATCTTTATTTTTTAAAGATGGCAGGTTTTTAATTGGTTTGTCTAGAGGTGACGGAAAAGAAGGTGAAGATATAACGGAAAATTTAAAAACAATTAAGGATATACCTCATGAAATAAAATTAAAAAGTTTTCCCAAGGAAATTGACATAAGAGGTGAAGTATTTATTCAAAACAGCGATTTCAAAAATTTAAGAAATAAATTTGCAAATCCAAGAAATGCTGCTTCTGGTTCTTTAAGACAAAAAGATCCTAAAGAAACGCAAAAAATTCCATTAAAATTTATTGCTTATACTTATGGTTACATGAATGGCTTAGATTTGTCGTCTCAAGATGATTATTTAAAGAAATTAAAAGAATGGGGTTTTAAAACAAATCCCTTAAACAAAACAATTAAAACAGTAAAAGATTTAATAAAAAATTATAATGAAGTTGAAAAAAAAAGAGACCAAATAGATTTTGATATTGATGGAATTGTTTATAAGGTGAATGATTTTGGATTACAAAAAAGATTAGGAAATGTTGCAAATGCTCCAAGATGGGCTATCGCACATAAATTTTCTGCAAATAGTAGTATTTCGAAAATAGAGAATATTGAAATTCAAATTGGTAGAACCGGTGCCCTAACCCCTGTGGCAAAAATAAAACCAGTTAATATTGGAGGTGTTGTTGTTTCGAATGCAACTTTACATAATGAAGAAGAAATAAATCGAAAAGATATAAGGATCGGAGATACAGTTTTAATTGAAAGAGCTGGAGATGTAATACCCCATGTAATTTCTGTTGATTTGAAGTTTAGAGATAAAAAATCAAAAAAATTTCATTTTCCTAAAAATTGTCCATCTTGTGGATCAAAAACTGTCAAAGATTTTAATTTTACAACAAAAAAGGAAGATGCTGTTAGAAGATGTTCAAGTGAAGGGTATGAGTGTGAAAAAATGGCTATGGAAAAAATAAAACATTTTGTTTCAAAAGAAGCCTTCAATATTGATGGTTTTGGAAAAAAAATTGTTGAAAATTTTTGGAATTTAAATTTGATAAAACTTCCACAAGATATATTTAAACTTGACTATATAAAAATAGAAAGTTTGGACGGATGGGGAAAACAATCTGTAGCAAATTTAAAATATTCAATTAATCAAAAAAAAACAATTCCTTTTGAAAAATTCATTTATGCATTAGGAATCAGGCATATAGGTTTAGAAAATGCTAAAATTATATCAAAAAATTTAAAGTCATTAAAAAATTTTATATCTTTATCAAAAAAAAATAATTTTGATAATCTAATTAATATTGATGGAATAGGTGAAACACAGATTAGTTCAATAAAAAATTTTTATAAAAATAGTGTTAATTTAGATGTCTTAAAAAATCTTGAAAAATTACTAATAGTTAGAAATTCTGAAAATCAAAAGATCAATGGTATATTGAATAACAAAACTTTTATGTTCACTGGTAAACTCTCAAACATGAGTCGCTCTGAGGCAAAATCCTTAATAGAACAAAATTCGGGTTCAATTGTAAGCAATGTTACAAAAAAACTTGATTATTTAATAGTCGGGGAAAAGCCTACAAACAGAAAAGTTGAAGTCGCAAAAACTCTAAAAGTGAAAATTTTAGATCAGTCCTCTTGGCTTAAGATGCTTAAATAAAACTAGCTAACCATTTTTTTTCTTTTTTATTTAGAAAGGGAGATAATTTGGAATAAACTTCAAAATGATATTTAAAGATATAGTCTTTTTCTTTTTTTGTTAATAATTTAAAATTGATCAAATCTCTTTCTATTGGTGCTAAAGTCAAATTTTTAAAAATTAACTTATTTCCAACTTTATTTGCGTATATTAAATTTTCAATTCGAATTCCAAATTTACCCTTTTTGTAATAACCAGGTTCATTACTCAATATCATTCCACTTTGAATTTTAATTGAATTTTGTCTCGAGATAGCTTGTGGACCCTCATGAACATTTAGGAAAAAACCGACACCATGTCCAGTACCATGGTCATAATCAAGACCACTTTTTCTCAGAAATCTTCTAGCTTCAATATCTATTAATCTTCCAGTTTTTTTTTT
>TARA_B100001093_G_scaffold136862_2_pt1 | contig 10442 bp, 9 predicted proteins | sample TARA_B100001093 | Tara Oceans TARA_B100001093 (sample SAMEA2623116) | marine metagenome | biome: marine biome (ENVO:00000447); feature: surface water layer (ENVO:00002042); material: "saline water (ENVO:00002010), including plankton (ENVO:xxxxxxxx)" | depth 5 m
TTTACCATCTTTAGGATCAAGATAAACTTCGTGATCTAAATTGTGTTTAATAGTCATAGGGTTTCTCCTAAGATTAGCTTGCTGTACCTTTTCTACCAAAGGAATCCCTAACCAAATTTAATTTAGTGTAGGTATTTTTTGGAGTCATATAGTGGCATAAATCCGCTATAATATATATCCCACCAGCTTGCTGGTCGTTTTCTCCAGTTCTCTCTGAGGTAAGTCCAGGTGCATCTACAAATATAGCATCTCCTACGTGTAATGAAAAGTCTCCAGGTAAGGTAATCGTGACTTTTGATGCATAGAATTGATTATAACGTCTAATAGATTGATTTGCTATTTTAAAATACTCAAAATTCTGCTTCTCTGCATCATCAATTTGCTGAGATGTATCTCCAGAAGGTAATGATCCATGATCAACTAGGAAGTATGTAGTACGACTAAACTCTTTATTCTTACCATCATTGATGGTATCAAATTCTGAATTCAACACAGGCAATGCTTTACCTGCAGATTGTTCGGTATCTTTTCCATCACCACTTTCTATTACTGAATCAGTAAGAACTTCATAATAACAATTAAAAGGATCAAATAAAATCATCTTACTACTATAAGCACCAAGTCTCAACTTCTCCTGAACATCAACACGATTATCTAATTCATATTCCAATGCCTTCATATCATATCCTTCAGGAAGATTCTGACCTTTGGATTCAGGTGTCTCATTATAAATGATAGATTTCTTTTTTGGATTCTTAGAAGGATCTAATAAAGCATCTAGTGATTTAAAATTAAATCCATTAGAAGTTTCATAAAAAAAGAATCCTGCTGCCGTACCACCTTTTCCTACTGGCACAGACTTCTTAGATAATGCATTCAACATATAGAATGGTTTTTTATTGTTGCCATTGAAATTAAATTCATTCTCAGTATCCTCTATGTCCAAGTCCTTTTCACTTCTAAGATAATTTTGATCAGTAAGTATAGATTTTATATGCTCTGATACAACACCATCAAACCTAGTATTAACTCTTATCTTTTCATTGAATATAAACTCTTTTGATACCAACTCTAACTGAATCAATTCAGTCTTTGTATCACTGTCTATTGGAGTTATCTTATTAACATACAAAGTAAGTTTAGGAGAATCACCTATAGCAACTTCATTATTATCTTCAAATTCTATCTCAACTCTTTCCTGCCCTACAAGAGGCAAACCTTCTCTTACTGTTTTATTACCACCATCATCACTCTTAGCAGAATCTCCTGAATCAACAAACCGTATAGTCGCTCTAAGAGTATCCTGCAATATACTCTCAAAGTACATTAGCAAAGTAATACCAGCAGAAATATCTACTGACTTACTTCCACCAATATTTGAAAAGATTTTAACGGATTTAATTGCAGCTGCTTCTGCACTTGCGGTAAGTATCTTGTCGCTCATTTTGTTATTACACCGTACTTATATTTAACCATTTGCATCAAGGGTCTCATAAGGATCCTCAGTGCTTCCACCGCCACCAGAAAGAACTAATTCATCCCTTCTAGTCTGAGGTAAAGGTGTCTCAGTTTTCTGTTGAACAACAACAACAGTATCAGCACCCTCCTCATAAGATGCACTCTTACTGATACCATCTCTTATATTATTATTAGTAGCAAGAATATTATTAGCATTACCTTTTACTTGACCATATTGAGATACTTTTTCTACCATTGACATATTAGCAAATTTTTCATATTCATCATGAGCAACTTCTTGGTCATTGATATATGCTTTTCCTGTTTTCATATCAAATCTACCAGAAGCTGTTTTCTCTGTTTTTACTTCATCTTTATTTGTTTTTGGTTTTGGTGGTTCCTTACCATCTACTTCTCCTTTCAAAGTATCCTTATCATCCTTCTCAGGATTCATTGGTTCTCTTGAGAAGAATGCCCTACGCAATAAATTAACTTTGTCACCAATATTAAGAGGATTCAGTATAAAACCACCCAATTTAAACGGATTCTTTGGTAACCCTTCCATAAATCTACTAAACCCAGTCTTAATCCAATCAAATATTTGCTTACCTCCATCAAGAACCTGTTTAAAATCTGATTTAATTTTCTCTCCTACTGCCTTTGCTCCACCACCAAACAGCAGACTATACATCAAATCGCCACCATACACACCAATCGTTTCACCGATCAACGTACCAAGAACAGGAACAGGTATGAATGTTCCTAGTGCTCCACCAACTGCTGCACCAAGTGCCTTAAACATTGCTTGTCCTGGTGGATCTCCAGTCATCATGGAGACTACACCAACAATCAATGGTCCTAAGATTGGTATCCTCTTAGCAAATCCTTTCACTGCTGGCATCGCTGCTTTCAATGCAGGTGCTACAACATTTGCTGCCTTACCAAATATTTTTACTGCCCATCCACCAACCTTTGCTGCTCCTTTCTTCGCTACTTCTTTTACTACACCAGCACCCTTACCAGCAATGTTTGCAGTCTTACTAAGAAGACTCTTTCCTACATTAAGTACTTTACCACCTACATTCTTTGCAACATTTAATCCCTTTCCTATTCCCTTTACTAAATTCTTAGCAAACTTAACTACTCTCTTTACAATTACTTTTCCTATTCGGAATGCTCTCTTTACATTTGCCAGAACTGAATCAAATATTTTCTTACCAAATATCTTCCACATAAGGAAGCCATTGATTAAAGTATTGAGACCCTCCATTAAGGACTCAACATGTTTCATATTCTCTTCACCAACAACATTGCCGATGAAACCAAGTGCTAAATCATAAAGTTTGTAACCCCAGTCAACGATAGTAGATACTATATTAAATAAAAATCCAACAACTGATATAATACCATCAACTGCTTTAAAAAGACCTTCAGCAATAGGTACTAACTTTGGTAGTAAAGGAAGTAGTTTCATTCCAACATAACCAAATACTATAGTAGTAAAGAATTTTTTCAATCTCTCCCAAAGACTTAAGACTTGTTTGGGTGCTTTCATACCCATCTTCTTCTTTTTCTTTTTTGGTTTTGTCTCTAATTTCTTTTCTGCTGCTGCTTGTTCTGCTGCTTCTTGTGCTGTCTCTGCATCTTTCTTTCTTGCCTTCTCTGCTGCAAGAGTTCCCTTCAATACCTGATCTATAGAAATAACTTTTACTTTAATTCGGGTAAGAGTATCTTCGACACCAGCACCTCCACCACTAATTGCCATAGAAGGAGCAGTAGGAACTAAAGATGTAGTAGGACGGACAGCAAGTGCTCCACCTTTTGTTTGATCTGGTCCACTACCTCTAACATCAGCAATGAGTTGATCTAGTGTTGGTCTTTTGGTAACAGGTTTTTTCTTCTTCCTATTCAATAACTTATCGGTAGCAATCTTCTTTGCCGTTCCTTTAAGTAAAGTTTTTCCTAGTGATCCCAACATTATACACTAATCCCCAATAGTTTCTGCTTATTCTTCTTCATTGCAGGATAAACAACAGGGAAAGCAGGGATAGATGATCCACCCAACTCCGATGGTTTTTGGGAGGATGTATTAGTCTGCTGAATAATAGTTACCTTCTGATCATTAGATGTAGGAGGAGGAATATTAACAGACTTATCAAATGGTTTACCAACAAACTCCTTACCTCTATTAAACATACCCTGTGCTTTACCACCTACGAACTTCGCTGCCTGAACTTGTGGTAGCATGTTGAACATAGTATTAGCACCACCAAATATATTCTTAACTAAACCACCATTGTTAAAGTGTTGAACTAAACCACCACCATTCATTTTAGCACTTGCCGTTATACTATCACCCATATCACCTAGTACCTGTTCTCGTGAACCTGGAACAAGTCTATTGAGACTATTTTGTAGAGCAGCAGGTTGAACATCAGGCGAAGCTATAAGTTCATCCAATTTAGCAATATTTTCAGGTGATGCTCCAGTCTCAACCATATTTTGTCTTGTCTGTGCAAGTGCAGCAGGAATTTTTTCTGCACCTATCTTACCAATATCTGGAACAACTGAACCATCCATCAACTCCATAGATGGAATTCCCATCTCTGCATATGATGCTTTTCTTTGTTCTGGTGTTGCTTGGAATGCAGATATACTACCATCCTCATTATAATCAGTTTGCCGCATTATCTGTTGTTTCTTAGACATTCCACCGCCACCAAAACGAGGAACACCTAAGTTCTTTCCTTTACCACCACCCGTCTGCATCGTTGGTATGTTTGTTCCACCAGCAGCAGCATTCATACCTTCCATTGTATCAATACCATACTGTTCGACTGCACCCTTAGACATAACAAACTCACCAGGAGTTAGCATAGCAGGAACAGTATCCTTATCTCCTGCACCTGGAACTTCACCACCTTTATTAAATCCTTTAGCTTCTGTTGGATTTGGTACAATCTCCTTCGCATCTACAGGAGGTGGGTCTGCAGTAGGTTTATCTCCAACATCTTTCGTTATATCATTAACCGCTTCATCTTCTATCTTATCAAGTTCTTTATTTCCATTCCCAGTTATCCAGTTCATAATCTGACCTGGCAATGCCGTGACAAATTTAACTGCATCAAGTATCTTAGGAACACCCCACATCAATAGTGCAATAGTACCTGCTACCATTCCTGCTGGACCTAACAATCCTGGCAAGAACCACATAAGACTACCAAGTAATACAGGCCACCAATCCTTTATGAATCTGAATATAGATGACACCTTAGAAGCATTCTCTGGATTACCAAACCAATCCAATGCTTTCAGTATAACTTTACCTGCTACAATCGCTACAAAGAAATTTATAAACTTATCCCAAATACTCATGAACGGTTTAAAGACTTTTGCTGCAGTATCTTTTATACCTTTACCAAGACCAAGACCACCTTTCTTTTCTAAATCCTTTTCTGCTGCTTTTACATCTTTCTCTTCTCCCTTTACTCTAGCATCATCCTGTGCATCCTCCTGCAACTTAAACTGATCTTGTAGAGTTTTATATATCGAGTCTACAGTATCTGCAATGACTGTTAAAGTGCTACCAACTCCTGCAAATGGATTAGAGTTTTGAGCATTCCCTTCTTCTTCAACTGGTTTAAGTTTATCTACTGATGGAGTCTCACCTTTAAATCTTGCTATTCTATCTTCCTTACTTAAATATCCACCTTTACCATCAGTACCCATTACTCTTGAAGTAAAGTCATCATCGAATGCAGTTCCTTTCTTTATATCTCCACCAGTTATCTTCGTTTTCTTTACATTTAATTTCTTCTTAGTTGCTACACCACCACCACCTACTTCTGATACTGATTCTGTAGGCATCTCATCATCTAATTCCTCTCCTATTACATCTTCTACTACATCCTGCAATACTACCTTCTGTGCTTCTAACTCAGCAACTCTTTTCTCAAGACCAAGTACTCTTACTAATGTCTTCCTCTGCATTGCAAAGGACTTACTTAATGTCTTATGTAACTGAGCAGTTTCAATACCTAATCCTTTTTCAAGCCCACCAACTCTACCCTCCAATTTAAAATGAGGGTCATGAGCACTCCTCAGAGACTTTATTAAGCCTCCTCCTGCATACATGTGTGGTTTTCCTTTAGGCATTTTGTTTTTGCTTTTGTTTTAGTTCTTCTTCCTCAAGATGTTGTTGGAGAAGACCCACATAGATGTCTCGTTCCCAAGGCATCATATTCTCAATCTCTGTCAAGCTATATTTATGGTACTGCATCAAAGCAAAATTCAGTCTGAAGTAATTCTCCAGATTCATATGCAGCATGGCTACCCGAAAAAAGACGCTAATCCCTCAAGTACCACTTCACTTTTTTTCTTAGTCTTAGGATTAGTTACCTCAATAGTATGAGATAATTTAGGCATTGTCTCAAAGAACTTCTCAATTGCTTTAAACTGAGTTGAGTTCATCGACTCAAGAAACTCATTCATTTCTTTCTTAGTACAATCAGCAGATGCCCAGACCTCATCTTCTGTGTAAATTTTATCAATGCATTGGGCAATCAATTCAAATGATTGTGTCATTGCATTCTTTTCATCAAAATCAAAATTATTTTTAATGAACTGATCCAATGAAGGATAAGTCATCTCCATCATAATATTTTCGTCAATTTTAATCTGATTCTCATGATCATCATACTTCTGAACTTGAATATCATCCAAGTCAATTAAAACAGGAACTTGAGTTGTCTCATCATCAGGACATATAACATTAACTTCCAACTCTTCTCCAACAGATTTACCTCTGATGTTGAGGAATAGAAATTCAATATCAAAAGTAGGAAGTTTCTCTACTTTAATTCCTTTTGAAAGAACACAACTCTTCAATACTGCTTTAATAGCATTCGTGATCTGTTTATTATCTTCGCTTTCTAAGGCAATCACTAAAACCTTTTCTTCTTTTACAAGGAAGGGTCTATAACTAATAGTCTCACCTGACGAAGGCAACTCCAACTCATACGTCGGAGTCGCAATTTTTGGTAAAGGCATAATATCCTAATACAATTCAATGTACTTTATTTATAGACCTTCATTAGCAAATGTATTAGATACAAATTGTCCTGCTACTGCTCCTGCAATATTACCAAGAGTATTACTACCAGTTGATCTATCAACAACACTATCAACTAAACTAGCTGCTGCATTACCAAGTATTCCTGAAACATTAAACCCTGCTTGTTGACCTGGTGTTGGTACAGTAATAGGAGAACTGTGAATGGGTCTTGCAATATACCTAATATATGTCATGGATATATTACATGTTAGTAAACTAGATCCTTCATAGGTAACAGGCATTGATGTTATTGCTAAAGGATATGCTCTAACAAATTCATACTCTATAGATCTACCATAATCTCTTTCAAACTTTCTAACTTTCAATCCTTGATTAGCACAATACTCATCTGGATATTGACTTCTATAATAGTAATTCGTATTCATCATATCATCTCTATCAGTTTCACCTACAATATATGATATCCAATTCTCAAAGAATCTGATAGGAGTATAGTTATCAGCATCTACATAAAAAGTTAAATCAATTCTATCATCATATATTCTTCTGTATGCATGTCTTTCAGTAACACCATGAAAACTATTATTGATCTCACTGGTTGCAAGAGAAGAACCAGGAAGACTTGCTTCTGAACATTGTAAATTTAGTTGCTCCTGATTAGATCCCAATATCGATCTAAGATTAGTTGGGACAGGTATCTCTACCTCAAAGTGAGAGGTTAAAGATGGACTAAGCAACGTATTTTTAATTTGCGTAACCGACTTGGGACGTGCCATCTATAAATAATTTTTTACCTTATATATTATGTATGGCTGAAAGTAAAAAGAGTTTATACAAACCATCCAATCCAAGGAAATATAAAGGTAATGTTAATAATATTATCTGTCGTAGTTCTTGGGAAGAAAGGTTCTGTAATTACTGTGATCTAAATGAAAGCATTGTAGAGTGGGGGAGTGAAGAGTTCTTTATACCCTATCGTGCTCCTGATGGGAAAGCAAGAAGATATTTTCCAGACTTTATTATGAAAGTAAAGGAGAACACAGGGAAGATTAAAACATATGTGATAGAAGTCAAACCATTTAAGCAAACAAAACCACCAAAGAAAAGAAAGAATGTGACTAAATCATACATGTACGAATGCAGAACCTATGCAGTTAACCAAGCAAAATGGATAGCAGCAAATGAATGGTGCAAAGATCATGGAGTTGAATTTAAAATTATCACAGAAAGAGAACTAGGTTTAAGATCATGACAGACTCATTTGGATTTGATGTAGAAATCAATAGAGTTGAAACTTACTTAAGTGAATTGAATAATGCAACGAATGATCCTGAAGAGATGATGCTAGAGATAATGGAAACTCTTAAAGATACTGTGACACCTATACCTGAAGTAGGAAAGTTCTATACCTTTGTATATAATGCTAAGACTCCCAATAAAACATACGATCAACATCCACTTGTTGCATGTACTTCATTAGAGAGATGGGGATTCAAAGGTCTTAATTATCATTGGAGAAAATCTAGAAACTATACGTGGGAAGAGTTAACAGGACAGTTATACATAGTACAGTATGATGAACTAGAGGCATTGCTTGCAATACCATATGCGAAATATATCCTAAATAACTAAAAATCTTGTCGAATGGCAACATACGGAAGCAGAGATAGCGGTAATTTTTCTTACTCACATCTACAAAACGTTCGCTACTATACAAAAATAGACTCAATATCTGGAGAAATAACTCTTAAGAGTTCTACGGTAGCAGACCCAGATATAGAAGGTGGTTTTGTGCCTAGTGGATCAGAGTCTGATGACAGGCAATTGGGTATTATAGATCCAAAGACAGGAGTATTTACAGCAACAGAAGGATCTGGTACAAGCACTGCTGAAGGAGATTTTTTCTCAAGTCCTGCAGGAATAAAATCAGTAAAAGAATCTGCAACAATAGTATCAAACAAATCACAGCAAGCATTGGGAGTAGATCCTTCAGAAGCATCATCAAAAACATTAGATTTAATTTGGCCTAATAAAGCAAAAGGAACAGACGAAACTGGAGATAGTTCAAATCCAGCAGCAGCAAATACAAATATGAATATAAATGAGGTTGCTAGTAGTATATTCAATATGTTTGGTGTAAAAACCAGTAAGCAAAAAAGTTGGGGTGACTTAGTTTTCCCAGAAGCACTAAGAACTAATAGTCAAGACGTAATTAAATTTAAACAAGTAGAATTTAAACCTAGAAAATTTAATGTTAGTGGTGAGAATATCTCAGGTATAGAATCAAGAGCTGGTATGAACAGCAGATTAACGAAAGGATCATGCACTCTTCCAATTCCTGGTGGCATTAGTGATCAAAACTCTGCTAACTGGGGGCAACAAACAATGACCTCTGCTCAAGCAGCAGCAGGTGCATTAGCATCAAAAGCATTGGAAGGAGATTTTAAGGGAATTGAGAAAGCACTTACTGATAATACAGAAGCAATTAAGAAAGCAGTTAAGGCAGAAGTTATACAAGCAGCAACAGGTACAGACTCCGCACAATTCCTAGCAAGAACTGAAGGAGTTGTGATGAATCCTAATATGGAATTATTATTTGGTGGTCCTGAACTACGTAGTTTTGGTTTTACATTTAAGTTCTCACCAAGGAATGCACAAGAAGCAAAAATACTAATCGATATTATTAGATTCTTCAAACAAGGAATGGCTCCTCAGAAACATTCTAATGGATTATATTTAAAATCACCACGCACATGGATGCTTCAATATCTTCATGAAGGTAGAGAGCATAAGTTCCTCAACAAGTTTAAGGAATGTGCATTACAATCCTTTAGTGTTAACTATACACCTGATGGAAACTACTCTACATTTAGAGATGGTGTAATGACAGCATACGAATTAACAATGACTTATGGAGAACTAGAACCAGTATTCTCTACTGATTATGATGACTCACAAAGCATAGGTTTCTAAGATGAAAAAGTATTTCAGATACGTTCCTGATTTTGATTATGTAAGTAGACTTCCTGAGTCTAAAATATCTGACTATGTTAAAGTAAAAAACCTTTTTAAGAAAGGAAAACTTAGAGATGACATCTTCCAAGATGTAACAGTCTTTACTAAGTATCAAATCGTGGGAGATGCTAGACCAGATAATGTAGCATATGATGTCTATGATAATGCTGACTTAGATTGGGTTATATTGCTATCAAATAATATAGTTAATATACAATCAGAGTGGCCTCTACCTCAAAATGATTTTGATAAAATACTTCTAGAGAGGTATAACACATATGAAAATCTATATGCTGGTATACACCACTATGAAACAACTGAAGTAACTAACAGTCAGGGTGTTGTTATAGTACCTGCAGGATTATATGTATCCTCTACCTATAAAACTGAATATTATGACTTCTATCAAGACTCATTAGTAACAGTACAAGATGCTGTTAAACCAGTAACAAACTATGAGTTTGAAGAAGCGAAAGAAAATGACAAAAGGAATATCTTTATACTTAAAGAAAGATATCTAAGAATAATTTTAGATGACATGCAAGATATCATGCCATATAAAAATGGTTCCACTCAGTATGTGAGTGAAACCATTAAAAGAGGAGAAAATATTAGACTTTACTAGTTACTCCTCTGCGAGTTTCTGAAAATAACTTAGAGCATCATCTTCATCTGAACTAGCAGATGCTACAGGTGCAGCAGCGACTGGTTCTTTACGAGAATTGAAGTCAGGTGAATAAGAACCACGACTGTTATCCTCATTTGATACCTCTTCATCAAATGCACGACGAGCAGGTTGCTTATGTCCTAGAACATAATCCAAACGCTTCTTCAAATCTTCATATGATTTGAACTGATCTGGTGCAGTAACAGCAGCAAGTGAATACTGCTTCTT
>TARA_B100001093_G_scaffold367916_1_pt1 | contig 10441 bp, 9 predicted proteins | sample TARA_B100001093 | Tara Oceans TARA_B100001093 (sample SAMEA2623116) | marine metagenome | biome: marine biome (ENVO:00000447); feature: surface water layer (ENVO:00002042); material: "saline water (ENVO:00002010), including plankton (ENVO:xxxxxxxx)" | depth 5 m
GAAAGAATTAAAGACTATTTAATTTGTCTTGAAAAGGTATATAAATATGCCGACTATATTGCTATTAATATATCTTCTCCAAACACACCAAATCTAAGAGATCTTCAAAATAACGAAAATTTATCTATATTAATTAATGCTATTGATAAGAATATAAAAGAGTTAGACATACACATACCTATCTTTTTAAAGATTTCTCCTGACGAAACAGATGCAACAATTAGCAATATAATTTCACATATAGACAATTCCTCATTTTCAGGAATTATTGCAACTAATACAACAATTGATAAATCAATGATCTTGAATGAAAAAATTAAACTTATTGAAGGTGGGTTATCAGGAGAACCGCTTATGTATAAATCAACTCATTGCTTGTCTTATATAAGATCTAAATCAAAAGATATGCATATAATTGGTGTAGGAGGCGTGCTGTCAAAAGAGGACTTCAATAACAAAATTGATGCAGGTGCTGATTTAGTTCAGATATATACAGGCTTTATTATAAAAGGACCAAATTTAATTAATGAAGTTTTAGGTAATTAAAATGGAATATATTGTATTTTTTACTGCAATATTAATTTTAGTTGGGTCTATATCATTAGCATTGCCTTCCAAATCCTCAAAAAAAATTTCAAAAGTACGAATGGAAGCAAATCTATTAGGCTGTAAAATTTCCTCAACTTTGTATGGAAAAAATAAATTTAAAAATCAACATTCTATTACTGCAAGTTATCAAATTAAAAATGAAACAAATCTAAATGATGCTCATTTTATTAGAGACAAAAATCAATTAATCTTGTATTCTCCTGTCAAATTAAAATATTCTGAAAATTTTGATAGCTTAAATAAACAGCTAGATGAAGCTTCTGATAGTCTAATTGAGGTTATTTTTACAAGCTCTTTTATATTGTTTTTATGGCACGAAAAAAATGGTATTGAAGACTTAAAAATAATATTAAAGAAACTTAAAGAAGTAAATTATTTTTAAATTTATCTTGCATATCAGACCATTTTAATGATATTCATAAAAAAGGAAGTATGTAAATATGACAAAATCATTAGTAATAGTTGAGTCTCCAGCAAAGGCTAAAACTATTTCAAAGTATCTTGGATCTGACTACATTGTTGAATCAAGTGTAGGTCATATAAGAGATCTTCCAAAAAAAGCATCACCTAGTTCTAAAAGGGCTTCAATCCCAAAGGATGTTTCTCCAGAAGAGAAGTTAAGACTTAAGACCATTAACGATAGAAATAGATTGATAAGAAGAATGGGCATAGATCCAGATAATGGATGGATTGCTGACTGGCAAATAATTCCAGAAAAAGAAAAGGTTATAAAATCTTTAAGAAAAGCTGCGAAGAGTGTTGACCATATATATCTTGCAACTGATCTTGATCGAGAAGGAGAAGCAATAGCTTGGCATCTTAAGGAGGCTCTTGGCCCAGAAAAATATGAATATTCCAGAGTAAGGTTTAATCAAATAACAAAATCCTCGATCATTGATTCATTCAATGATCCAAAAGATATAGACCTAGACTTAGTAAAGGCTTACAGAGCCAGAAGATTCTTAGATAAGGTTATTGGTTTTGAGCTATCCCCATTATTATGGAAAAAAATTGCTAGAGGTCTTTCAGCTGGAAGGGTTCAATCTGTTGCCCTAAGAGTTCTAGATGAAAGAGAAAGATTGATTCAAGAATTTATTCCAGAAGAGTTTTGGGATGTTTCTATAAATTTGTTAAAAAATGAACTGAACATTTCTTTTTATCTATCTAGAAAAAAATCTGAGCCTTTATTAAAAGAAGAAGAGGCCAAAAAGATTGAAACACTTATTAAAAACTCAAACTTATCAATTGATGAAATAATAAAAAAACCAGTTAAAACAAAACCAAGAGCTCCATTTATCACATCAACACTTCAACAGGCCGCAAGTACAAAATTAAGTTTTAATGTAAAAAGGACAATGAGGGTTGCTCAAAAACTATATGAAGCTGGTCATATCACATATATGCGAACTGATGCTCCAAGTTTGAGTAAGGAATCAATTCAAGATGCTAGAAATTTTATTGGTGAGAGATTGGGTGAAAAGTATTTAACCAATGCCCCCAGAATTTATTCAAGCACTGAAAATGCTCAAGAAGCTCATGAGGCAATAAGGCCAACTAATGCCTATATGACAGCAGATGATCTTATAAATCAAACTGAAGAGGAAAAAAGACTTTATCAATTAATTTGGCAACAATATATAGCCTGCCAAATGCCAGATGCAGAATATTTATCTACATCAGCAAAAATCAATATTTCTGATTATACTTTTTCAGCCAAAGGTAGAGAGGTTGTTTTTGATGGGTATACAAAAATATATCAATCTCTTAAATCAGATAACGATGATATTTTACCTCCCCTTGAAGAGGGAGAGATACTTAGTTTAAATGATATAAAACTTGATCAGAAATTTACAAAACCACCTTCAAGATATTCAGAGGCTGCTCTTGTAAAGGAATTAGAAAAGAAAGGTATTGGCAGGCCTTCAACCTATGCAAATATTATTTCTACTATTCAAGACAGGGGTTATGTTGAAATCCAAAATCGAAGATTCTTTGTTAAAAAAATTGGTCATATTGTTGCTGAAAGATTAATAGAAAGTTTTGATGACATTATGGATTATGAGTTCACCGCAAACCTAGAAAATAACTTAGATAGAGTAGCAAGAGGAGAGCTCGATTGGAGAAATGTATTAGATGATTTTTACGACGCCTTTCAAAAGGACTTAATTTCAGCTTCTAATGAAAATGGTATGAGAGGGAATCAACCAACTTCTACAGATGTAATATGCCCATCTTGTGAAAAAGCTAATATGGTTATTAGAAATTCTTCTAATGGTGTTTTCTTGGGATGCTCTGGATATCAAAATCTAGGAGATGATAAGTGTAAAGAAACACTTAATTTGGTATCTGGCGATGAGGCTATTAGTGTAGACGATACAGAAGAAGCAGAAAATCTTTTAATAAAGAAAAGATGTCCCAAATGTGACACAAGTATGGATAACTATCTTATAGATGAAAATAGAAAGCTTCATGTTTGCGGTAAAAATCCTGATTGCGATGGATACTTAATTGAAGATGGCCAATTTAAAATAAAAGGATATGATGGCCCAACTCTAGAATGTCATAAGTGCGGAGCTGATATGCAGCTCAAAACAGGCAGATTTGGTAAGTATTTTGGATGTTTAAATGACAATTGTGGCGCGACGAGGGCGTTACAAAGAAATGGTGAACCAAAGCCATTAACAATGGAGCCTATAGAGCTACCAGATTTAAAATGCATTAAATGTGAAGATCATTATCTGCTGAGAGATAGTATGAAAGGTCTGTTTTTAGCTGCTAGCCAATATCCTAAGAATAGAGAAACTAGAGCTCCAAGGGTAGATGAAATTAAAGATCTAAAGGAGCAATTTGTTTTCGCCTGTAGGTTTTTGCCTGATAAAGACAAGCATTTATATTTACTAAAGGCACCAAGAAAAGACCAAGATGGAAATCCATATGTTGTTAGATACAATCGAACGGATGATATTCATTATGTAGCTTCTGAAAAAGATGGAAAGAAAACCAAATGGACAGCAACGTTCATAAATGGTGAATGGGTTCAGAATTTAAAAAGTAAGTGAAAAATAAAGAATTTTCTAACCTCTATTTTGATCTCTCGAAAGAAATCTTAAATAAATCTAAAATAGATAATAATGCACAGTTACTATTTCTTGTATGTATAGAAAATAGTTTGTCCTATCTTGCAGATGACATATTTGAGAATTTTAAAAATCACTCGAAGCCAATCGATCATCTAAATTATGTATTTAAGTGGAATGAACTATCCTATTTATCACCCCTTAAAAATATTATTAAAAGAGAATTAACATCAGATGGTTTAATTAGCCTTATAGAAAAATCAAAAAATATTTTGTTCAGAGAAGATGATAAGAATTTAATAACTAGTTCTGAGCTAAATGACTTGAAAAAGTTCAATTCAATAATAAATAAGTACAAAGCATTTAAAGAGCTGCTTCGCAAAACTCTTGATGAATGTTAAGCTTAAGGAATATATGAAAGAGACATCAAATTATCTAGAATTAGCTCAGTTATCAGATGGGAGTATTGTTTTAAGAAGATCCGATGATCATGATAATCCTATCGTGAAGATAGAATTTTCAAAAGAGTCTAAAGATTTTCTTCAAGGTCAAGAACTTACAGTAGCAAAAGAAATGATCAGAGCTGGTATTGAAAGTGTTAGTGGAAATGTAAGTGATTTGGATGATTTCTTTGACAAACAAAGAGAAAATTTTTCAAAAAAGCAGACTATTATTCATTAATTTTTTCTTAGTAGGCCTACACTTTTTCCTTCTATATGAATTTCATCATGTTCTAAGTTAACAACGATATTTTTGTAATCTTCATTTGCTGGCTCCAGTTCAATGATATTTAATGATTTTCTCTTAAAAAATTTAACAGTTACTTCGTCATCAAGCCTTGCTATAACAATATCACCATTTTTTACATCAGTTGTCTTTTTAACAGCTATTAGGTCATCTTCCATAATACCTGCATCTTTCATGCTAAGACCTTTTACTTTTAAAAAATAATCGAAATTTGATTCAAAAAATGAATTGGGGCAATTTATTGTTCTTTCAATATTTTCTTCAGCCAAAGTGGGTGAGCCAGCAGCGACAAGACCTATGACGGGGTATTCATTATCATTTGAAGTCCGTTCTTGATTATTTGTTATTGATATTCCTCTTGAAGCTCCACTTTCGATTGAAATAAAACCTTTCTTTTCTAGTGCTCTTAGGTGAGTTTCTGCAGAATTTGGAGACTTAAAACCCAATTCTTTGCATATATTCGCTCTAGTAGGAGGAAAACCTGTTTTATTTATGTAAATTTGAATACAATCTAATACTCTTTGTTGTTGTGAAGTTATTTCTTTCATAATAATAATATACTGAATATATATACAGTATAATACGATATAATATATTTTCAACACCTATGACTAATGAAAAATCAAAATTAATAATCGGTATTTCTTCAAGAGCTCTCTTTAATCTTGATGAAAGCCATGAAATATATAAAAAACAAGGCCTAAAATCTTATCAGGATTATCAAATTGAGAATGAGAACAATACTCTTGCTCCGGGAGAAGCTTTCAATCTTGTAAAAAAGATTTTAAAAATAAATGAACTTTATACAAACTCTGATCGAGTTGAAGTTATTCTTTTATCAAGGAATACGTCTGATACTGGATTGAGAATAAGAAATTCAATTGAAGATCATAATTTAAATATTTCAAGAGCAGCATTTTGTGGAGGTGAAAGCCCTCATAGATATGTAAAAGATTTTGGCGTTCATTTATTCTTATCTAGCAGCATTGAGGATGTAAAACTTGCAATTGAGAGTGATGTTGCTGCTGCAACTATTATATCGAGACCTTCTGAAAACCAAAAAGAATCAAAATCAGATTTATTAAAAATAGCTTTTGATGGAGATGCCGTAATATTTTCAGATGACTCAGAAAAGATTTTTCATGAAAAAGGCCTTCAAGCATTTATTGAGAATGAAGCTAATGCTGAAACAAATTTAAAAGAAGGGCCTTTTAAATCATTTCTAGTTGAATTGAATAAAATTCAAAATGATTTTGAAATCAATGAATGCCCAATCAGAACTGCACTAGTGACTGCAAGATCTGCTCCTTCAGATAAAAGGGTAATAAAAACATTAAGAGAGTGGGGGGTAAGGATTGATGAATCATTATTTTTAGGGGGCATGTCAAAAAGTCAATTTCTTGAATCTTTTGATGCAGATATCTTCTTTGATGATCAAAAAAAGCATATTATGAGCGCAATAGATAACACTACATCTGGCCATGTTCCATATGGAATTAAAAATGAGTAAATAATGGAAATAGTATGTTTAGACATGGAAGGAACACTAACTCCTGAAATTTGGGAAAAAGTTGCTGTAAATACTGGCATTGAAGAATTAGGACAAACTACAAGAGATATACCTAGCTATGAGAAGCTTATGGACATGAGGCTTGAGATTATGTCTGATAAAGGTATTAAACTTTCAGACATTCAAGATGCTGCATCGTCGCTTGACCTTCTTCCCGGAGCATTAGATTTTGTTTCAAATTTAAGGAAAGATTTCCAGGTAGTTATTCTTTCAGATACATTTCATGATATTGCAAAACCTTTAATGCAAAAATTAGGATTCCCTTTTTTACTTTGCCATACTTTAGAAGTAAAAAATGATGAAATTATTTCTTATAAACTAAGACACCCAAAAGCAAAACATCAAGCAATTTCATATTTTAAACAAATGGGATATAGATGTTTTGCAGCAGGCGATTCTTATAACGATATTCAAATGTTTGAAATTGCAGATAAAGGTTTTTTTATGAATGCCCCAATGAAGATAACATCATTACATCCTGAAATTGGTTCTTTTGAAAGCTATAATGATCTTGAAGAAGCAATATTAGCAAATTCAATTTACGTTAATAATGAGTGATAAATATAAATTAGATAATTACAAACGACCTGAACTTCAGCTTCCAAATGATGAAGATAAGCTTTTATTGCATAGTTGTTGCGCTCCATGCTCAGGAGAAATCATTGAGGCGATTGCTGCATCGGATATAAAAACTACGGTGTATTTTTATAATCCAAATATTCATCCAATAGATGAGTATGAAATAAGAAAAGATGAAAATAGAAGATTTTGTGAAAAAGTTGGTTTTGAGTGTATTGATGGAGATTATGATAAAGATAATTGGTTTGATAGAGTCAAAGGTTTGGAAGACGAACCTGAAAGAGGAGAAAGATGCACAAAATGCTTTGATATGAGATTTGAAAGATCTGCATTATTTGCTTATGAAAATGGATTTAACGTATTTGCTACCACTTTAGGAATTTCTAGATGGAAAGATATGAGTCAAATTAATAACTCCGGTCATAGATCTGCAGCAAGATATGAGAATATTATTTTTTGGGATTTTAATTGGCGAAAAGAGGGTGGGTCTTCACGAATGATTGAGATTTCAAAAAGAGAACATTTTTATCAGCAAGAGTATTGCGGTTGTGTTTATAGTTTGAGAGATACTAATAGATGGAGAAGACAAAATAACAAAGATAGAATTATTAGAGGGGTTAAATTTTATTAAAATGCAGCCAGGTCAAAAATTTAGAGATGCTCTAGAAAATAATCAGCCTTTGATAATACCAGGAGCAATAAATGCTTATTCTGCAAAACTAGCAGAAAAATCTGGTCATAGAGCTATTTATTTATCTGGTAGCGGTGTTGCAGCTGCTTCATACGGTTTGCCAGATTTAGGTCTTACTTCCATGCATGATGTTTTAATTGATGTTAAAAGAATTACTTCTGCGACCTCATTACCTTTACTTGTTGATATTGATACTGGTTGGGGCGAATCTGATCAGATTGCAGAGACTATTATTGAAATGGGCAATGCTGGTTGCGCAGCAGTGCATATTGAAGATCAAGCTTTTGACAAAAGATGTGGCCATAGACCTAACAAACAATTAGTTTCAATTGATGAAATGAGAAGCAGATTAAATATCGCAATTAATTCAAAAGTAGATGATTCTTTTTTTGTTATGGCAAGAACTGATGCAATTGCATCTGAGGGTATTGATGGAGCAATCAAAAGATGTGAATCATATATTGAAGAAGGTGCAGATGGCATATTTCTCGAAGCTGTAACATCAATAGACCAATATAAAGAATTTAAAAATCATTGTTCGGCTCCTGTTTTAGCAAATATTACTGAGTTTGGAAAAACACCTTTATTCACTCAAGAACAATTGAAAGAAGTTGGTGTCGATATAGTTCTTTATCCACTTACAGCTTTTAGAGCTATGAGCCAATCCGCAGAAAAAATATACAATTCAATAATTAAAGACGGGACACAAGAGGCTCTCTTAGATATAATGCAGACCCGTGAGGAGTTGTATGAGGTTTTAGATTACTACAACTTTGAGAAACAGCTTGACGATAAATTGTCAAAAAATTAAGGGATATAAATGACAAAAAAATTAGAAGGAGCGGGCCTAAGAGGACAAGTAGCTGGAGAGACATCTCTTTCTACAGTTGGCCAAATAGAAGGACTTGCTTATAGGGGCCATAAAATTGAATTACTTGCAGAAAAAGCAACATTTGAAGAAGTAGCTTATCTTTTGTTGTATGACAAATTGCCTAATCAAGTCGAATTAAACGATTACAAAGCATTACTAAAAAGCCATAGAGATCTCCCAGACTCTTTAAAACAAGTTCTGCAAAAAATACCAGCTTCGGCGCATCCCATGGATGTAATGAGAACAGGAACATCTATGTTGGGTAATTTAGAGCCTGAGGTTGACTTCTCAAATCAATTAGATTCAATCAATAGAATGATAGCAACGATGCCCTCAATTGTTACTTATTGGTATAAATTCTCACACGAAGGACAAGACATTGATTTGGTTAATGATGAAGATAGTATGTCTGGACATTTTTTACATATTCTTCATGGCAAAAAACCAACTGACCTACATAAGAAAGTTATGGATGTATCTTTAATTCTATATGCTGAACATGAGTTTAATGCCTCTACTTTTACAGCCAGAGTATGTGCTTCAACAATGTCTGACATTCATTCATGTGTTGTTGCTGCAATAGGTTCTCTAAGAGGCCCATTGCATGGTGGTGCAAATGAAAAAGCCATGGAATTAATAGAAAACTGGACTTCAAAAGAAGAAGCTAAATCTAATATTATTGCGATGTTAAACAATAAAGAGAAAATTATGGGTTTTGGCCATGCTGTTTATTCAATTAGAGATCCAAGAAATGCTGTTATTAAAGAATATGCGAAACAATTATCTGAGATTGCTGATGCAGACACTCTTTATCAAGTAGCTGAAGAGGTTGAAAAAGTTATGGCTGACGAAAAGAAAATGTTTGCCAATGCAGACTTTTTCCATGCTCCTGCATATTTTTATATGGGAATACCAACAAAATTGTTTACTCCAATATTTGTTATGTCCAGAGTTTCTGGTTGGGCTGCACATTGCATGGAGCAAAGAGCAAACAATAGAATTATTAGACCAAGTGCTGATTACATCGGAGTTGAATCTTCAGACTGGGTTGAAATAGCAGATAGGTCTTAAAATATGTCATCAAATGTTGATCTGAATGTCAGACCAGGTTTTGATGGACTTATATCTGAAATAGCTAACTATGTCTCAAATTACGAAATTAAATCTGATTTAGCATTAGATACTGCAAGAAATTGTTTAATTGATACCATTGGGTGTGGTCTTTTAGCACTGCATTTTCCTGCTTGTACAAAGATGCTTGGCCCAATTGTAAAAGACTCCAAAGTGCCTTTTGGTGTGAGAGTTCCTGGTACGGATTATGAATTAGATCCTGTAAAAGGGGCTTTCGATATCGGCTGTATTATAAGATGGCTAGATTATAATGATACTTGGCTTGCAGCAGAATGGGGTCATCCTTCAGATAACTTAGGTGCAATATTATCGTTATGTGATTTTGTTTCACAACAAAATGTTGCTAATGGAAAAGAGCCATTGACCATGCGAACTGTTCTCGAATCAATGATTATGGCGCATGAGATTCAAGGCGTTTTAGCACTTGAAAACAGTTTTAATAAAGTTGGTCTTGATCATGTCATATTAGTGAAGGTTGCTTCAACGGCAGTAGCTACAAAATTATTGGGTGGTTCTGTCGATCAAATTAAAGATGCTGTAAGTCAGGCATGGGTAGATGGCCAAAGTTTGAGAACATACAGACACGCTCCAAACGCAGGCTCAAGAAAAAGTTGGGCTGCTGGAGATGCTACCAGCAGAGCAGTAAGGCTAGCAATGATTACTATGTCCGGTGAAATGGGATATCCAGGAGTTTTATCTGCACCTGTTTGGGGTTTTGAAGATGTTTCGTTTGATGGGCAAAAACTTTCTTTGCCGCAAGATTTTGAAACTTACGTTATGGAAAATATACTTTTTAAAATTAGCTTTCCGGCAGAATTTCATGCCCAAACTGCAGTGGAGGCAGCAGTAAAGTTACATGACGACATTAAAGATAAAATCGATGATATAAAATCTGTTGAGATTACTACGCACGAATCTGCAATTAGAATTATCTCAAAAGTAGGCGAGTTAAATAATCCTGCTGATAGAGATCATTGCTTGCAATATATGGTTGCTATTGGTTTATTAAAAGGTAATTTAGTTGCAGAAGATTATGAAGATGATGTCGCAAAAGACCCAAGAATTGATGCTCTAAGAGAAAAAATGATTATCAATGAGGATAAAAGATACTCAAAAGAGTATCTTGAGGCAGACAAGCGTTCAATTGCAAATAGAATTCAAATTCA
>TARA_B100001093_G_scaffold464584_1_pt1 | contig 10439 bp, 11 predicted proteins | sample TARA_B100001093 | Tara Oceans TARA_B100001093 (sample SAMEA2623116) | marine metagenome | biome: marine biome (ENVO:00000447); feature: surface water layer (ENVO:00002042); material: "saline water (ENVO:00002010), including plankton (ENVO:xxxxxxxx)" | depth 5 m
ATTGGTAAGTAATAATTTAGAAAATAAAAATAATTTAGAAAATAAAAATAATTTAGATAATGAAAATAATTTAGATAATGAAAATAATTTAAATAATGAAAATAATTTAGATAATGAAAATAATTTTGAAAATAAAAATAATTTAGAAAATGAAAATAAGGAGCAAAATACTTCTATTGATGAAAATCAAAATAAAACTGATAAAGAAAATATTGATAATTTAGATTTAAAAAATGAAAATAATGATGAAGAAAAAGTGTTAGAAAAAGAAAGTTTTACTTACAAAGAATTAGATATTTCTGAATTTAAAAAAGATAATAATTTGGAAAATGAAATTAATAATTTAATTGAAAATCAAAATAAATCAATTAACACCTCAGAATATAAAGAATCTATAAATAAATCTGAATTTGATGAATTAGATAATAGTGAAACAGATATGAATTCAGAATTGGGGAAAATTTTAGAACAACAAGATAATAAAAGAAACGATTCAGGATCACAAATAACAAAAGATATAATATTACAAAAATATACAAAAAATCAATTAAAAGACTTATGTTCTCATCATAATTTACAAGTGAGTGGAAATAAAACTCAACTTTTAAATAGATTAATTGAAAATAATATTTCTTTAGAAGATTTTAAAAATAAAACAGTTAATTTACCATCTCAAATTTAAAATCATAAATTTGTTATTAAGTAAAAAAAATATTTTATTATATTATATAATGAGTAATCTAAATACATGTTATAGAACAACCAATAATAAACATTTTAATTGTCCTCCAAGAATGGATGATGCAAGACATTTTACTGACTATCGTCCAAATTGCCACATAAATAATTTAGTAAGGGCAAATAATGCAATCATGAATTCACATGAATATAGAATGTTTTTAACTCGCAATGCAAATAAATTGATTGATTTAAATAGAGGTTATGCAACAGAAAAAAATAGCTGTGGTCCATGCACAAATACAATGCTACCAGAACAATCTGTTCAATCATGCTCTTCTAAATCTTGTTCAACAGGTATTAATAATAAAAATGGACTAGGATTAGGAAGAAATTACGATAAAAATTCCCAAGAATGTAAAAATTGGCCAAAATATGATAAACCATATGCTTGTTGTGGAGATACAAATTCCATGTTTAATTATTACAATCATATTGATAAAAAAACACAAGGTGAATTAATGCCTAGAAAAACTGTTCAAGGTGGAGGTGATATGCTAAGTGGAGGTGATCCAGTTCCATTTAATATGTAAATTAAAACATTATTAAATATAATGCTTTAATTCCAGATAATTTAATATAAAAAAAATTTATCTTTATATATAAAACATGTGTGATAATTGGAAAAATGATTATTCAAAACAACATAAATGTGAGGGAATTGTTTTAGATGCAGGACAAGGTGAATTTGTAGTTAAAGGAAATGTTGAAACAAAATCAAATAATGCTACTATTATGTTTTGGGCAGCAAACCCACCTACTTATTGTACATCATACAGTGGTTCTGGATTACCATATCCAAATGCTGATATAGCATATGAAAATACTCCTAATAGAGGAGCAGTTAAATCTAATAATGGAACATTTGAATTTAAAGTTAGTTATCCAAACTCTTATTATGCCGGATTAGGAACTGTTTATGTAGAACCTTGTGTCTATATTAAAGTATGTGAAGGAGATGATTCTGGCAATAATGTAAAGAAAATTACATTAGGGAATGGAATACCATTTAGAATGCTTACATATCCTCCATCTCAACCAAAAACAGCTCCTAGAGAAAATCCATCCTTTTATCAAGGTAGAGAAAAATTACCACATAGAACCCAAGAACAAATATTAAGAGATAGTGGTTTTCCTGAAAAAAATAAAATGCCTGATAATTTTTGGGGACTTGCTGTTCCTCACGAATAAGGCTAATAAAATAAAATTGATTAATTTAAATTATTTTTATTTTAAAAAAAATGGAATTCATACCAGATAACGGAAAAAATTTTATTAAAGATTACAAAATAATATTTGACCCAATTTACGGGGAAATTGAGGTTGGTAAGAAAGATTTAAAATTTATTGACAATAAATGGGTTAAAAGACTTAAAAGAATAAAGCAACTTGGGATTTTAGACCACATATTTCCAGGAGCATCACATAATAGATTGGAACACAGTATAGGAGTTTATCACAAATCTAAAATTTATATTAATAATCTAGAGAAAAACTCAAAATATAAATTTTTTAGTGATAAAGCTAAAAGAAATATTCAATTAGCGGGATTATTTCATGACTTAGGACATGGACCCTTTTCACATGTATTTGATAATATAGTTCTAAAAAATATTTGTCCAAATCATTATTGTTCATTACATGAAAATAGATCAAAAGTAATAGTTGATAAGATTTTCAATGAGTTAAAATATATCGATGATGATATAAATGAAAAAGATATAGAAATGATTAAGGAAATAATAGAGCCAACTCAGGAAAGGAATTTTAAAAACCCTATTTTTAGCATAATTAATAATAAAGTTAATAGTATCGATGTTGATAAACTAGACTACATGTCAAGAGATCCTTATCATATAGGAATCGATACGCGATATAAAACAGATAGAATTATTAATAAATCTTATATAGCCAGAGATAATACAGGTTTTTCACCTAGGATTATTTATTCTAAAGGTTTAGAAAAAACTATATTTGATCTCTTCTATACAAGATATAGATTACACAAGGACATTTATAATCATAAAACATCAAAAATTATAGAATTAATGTTAGGTGACTCCTTAATCAAAGCAAAAAATATTTTTGACTGGAAAAATATAATTTCAACGGATAAATTTTTAGAAATGGACGACAGTATTTACAATTTTATATTATTTTCAGATAATGAAGAGCTAAATGATTCTAAAAAAATAATTGAAAGAATTGAAAATAGAGACCTTTATAAGCTAGTATGGAATGGGCCAACTATGAATAGAACATTAGATGAATTAATAGATGATGAAAAAATAAATTATAGAAAAAATGATTTAAGAAGTTTTGATATTAAAGTTAATTTTTGTAATGGTTCCAAATCACCATTTGAAAATATTGAATTTGAATACGGTTATTATAAACCTCAATCATTTGTAAATAATAGTATTTATGAAGAATCTCAAACATTAATATATTCGATTAAGTAGTTATTTAAAAATATGATAATATCTATTATAAAAAATGAAAATTGCTTCATTTGATATAGGAATAAAAAATTTAGCCTTTTGTATTTATGACAATGAATCTAGAAAAATTTTAGATTGGGGTATTATTAATCTTGCTGAAAAATTTATAAATGAATTACCTAAATGTATTACTGTTAAAAATGGGAATAAATGTTGTAAAATTGCAACAAATTATATTTTAACTGATAATAAATCTAAGTTGTATTATTGTGATAAAAAATTTTGCCAAAATGTATTAAAAGATAATTATCCTAATAAAAAGATTAAAAAAATTAAAAAATTTAAAACTAAATCAATACCTTTAATTGAATTAGGTAAATTAATTTTTGAAAATTTAAATAAAAATAAGAGTTTTTTAGAGTGTTCAAAAGTTATAATTGAAAATCAACCAGTTTTAAAAAATCCGACTATGAAATCAATTCAAATGATAGTTTATTCTTTTTTTATTTCTAATAAAATATATGATTTAGTTTTATTTAATCCAAATAGAAAATTAGATATTTATTGTGGCCCAAATATTGAATGTAATTTAAAAAATGAATATTCAAAGAGGAAATATTTATCTATAAAATATACAGAATATTTTTTAAGAGAATCCAATCAAGATGAAAAAATTTCAGATATTTTTAAAAATAGTTCCAAAAAAGATGATTTATCTGATTGTTATTTACAATGTTTAACTTATTTAAAAAAAAATAATATATAATTATTTATTTATTAATTATATTTATTAATTATATTTATTGCGTATTTATATAAAAATACTTTACTTTATATTATTTAATGGATAATAAAAATTCGTCTAAAAAATCTAAGATAAAGATAACTGATTTTACTTCTAACCAAGATATAGAAGAGGTATTGGATGAGAATTTTGATACAAAGCTCAAAGTTAATAAAATGCATGATGAAAAAATACAAAAACAAATAGATATTAATAATAAAATAGAATTGAGTTCTCAAAAAGAAGTAGATATAGGTATTGATTTATTAGTCAACAAGGAAAAAACTAAACCAAATTTAATTGATGAAGTAAAAGAAGAACAAAAAGAAGTTATAAAGGAGGATAATGCTTTTGATTTATTTAAAGATGATGTAAAAGATACAAAAAATGTAGAAGAAGAAATACTTAAAAATCTTGAAAATATGGATGGAGAATCAAGACTTAGTAAAGATGAAATAGACGCATATCTTGATAAAACTGAAAAACAAAAAGAAGATCCTAAATTAGCAGAAGATATAAATTATCAGTTGGAAGAAAACTTTAATAAAGATGCAAATGTAAATAGCCCCGATTACAAGGAACAGCAAGAAAATTTTCAACCAAATTTTCAACCAAATTTTCAACAAAATTATCAACCACAAGCATTTGTTCAAATTGATCCAATTAAGGAAAAGGAAGAAAAACAAGATATATTATTTAAATTAGATAAATATAGAAGATTAGGAATACAAGGTATTAAAAGATTTAATATGAGTAGTGATTTAGATGAAATGAGATTCGAATTAGATAAAATTAAAAAACAAAGAGAATTAGAGGCGTCTGTTAAATTCCAAAGAAAAGCTCTTATTGCAGTTGTTACTGGAGCTGAATTACTTAATAGTAAATTTGATATGTTTGATTTTAAATTAGACGGCTGGTCAGAAAAAATTCATGAAGATATTAATGATTACGATGAAGTGTTTGAAGAATTATATGAAAAATATAAAGATAGAGCAAAACTAGCTCCTGAATTAAAATTAATGTTCATGGTTGGTGGTTCAGCATTTATGTATCATATAACTAATTCAATGTTTAAAAATTCTGTTCCTGGAATGCAAGATATTATGAGACAAAATCCAGAATTAATGAAACAATTTGCTAATGCGGCTATTAATCAGATGGATGGAAATAAAAGAAATGCTGCGCAATTTTTTAATAACTTTGCTCCACAAAATAGAAATGAACCACCAATGCCTCCACCCAGAAATACATATAATCAAGGTAGTAGTTATCCACAAGCAATGAATCAAGGAAGACAACAATTTTCCCAAGTTCCTTCTCAAACCCCGAGAGAACAATATAGACCAGGTCCTGAACCAAGAAGACAATTCATGAATATGCCTCAAAAAGATGATCAAAAACCCAGTGCTCAAATTTTTAATAATGGAAGTAAAAAAATACCACCACCAGTTGGAGTAGAAGATATTCTTAATGAATTAGAATCAAACTCCGATATAAATGAGGTAATTTCTAGAACTAGTAATACTGATAAAAATATTAGTTTAAAAAGTAATAAAAAATCAAAAAAATCTTTTAACATTAAATTAGGCGAATAAATCAATTTAAAAAATATAATTATTTTTTGTATTGATTAATCAATTTTTCCTTCAGACTTTAATTTTAAATAAGCTTTTTTAATTTCTTCAGGAGATATTTGTCCGTCATTATTAATATCTAATTCTTTAACTGAAGAAGGTAATACACAATATCTACTTTGAGAATTAAATAAATTCAAAACTATGATTACAAAACTTGCTGTAATTATTAGTGAAGCAATTATATCTTTTGTTGCAATAAATGCTACTGTAAAAATCATAAATCTCCTAATAATTTTAGATGATAAAAATTGTTTATGAGATTTTAATAAATCCATTTCAATATATTTAGCTCCAATATTTAACATTAACATCATAATTGCATAAAAATATTTATTATTATTCAGTGTATGAATTCCATAATCAATATTTTCTAACATTTAATTTATACCAATATTTTTTTTTAATCCTCTTTAGAACTTACAAAATTCTCTAATTTATGTATGGCATCGTGTAAATTTGCAAATGTATCTTTTAAATTATTTTTTTTTCCTAATCCTAATAAATTTGCATTGCTAAATTCTTCTTCCTCTTCTTCCTCTTCTTCCTCCTCCTCCTCTTCTTCTTGATCATCACCATTAAATTCTTCTTCCTCTTCTTCCTCTTCTTCCTCTTCTTCCTCCTCCTCCTCCTCTTCTTCCTCCTCTTCATTTTTATTCTTAAAACTTTCTCTAATTTGAATTTTACTTTTTTTATCACATGATGAACAAGAATGGAATTTATCTTCTTGTGTAACAGTTATTATAAATGCAATACTAAATAAAAATGCTTTTTTAATGTCATTGTTATTGATTAAATATATTATTAACCCTATAAATAAAATTCTATTAATTGGCAGAAGCATAAAATTAATTAGCAAAGCAGGCTTATAAACAATTATTGTAAAACTATAAAATATAACACCTAATAAAATAATAGTGTCTTCATTTTGAATTTTTTTTAAATCTAATTTCAAAATATTAGATATTAGTTGATTTATCTTTTTAAACATCTTATAATATAAATATAAAATATTTTTATTTTTTTTTAAACAGGTGAATACATTTTTTTTGGATCTCCTGATAAATTATAGGCAGGAACAACCTTATTATTGAGATTTTTAAAATATTCGTCTGTATCTGGTTTAATTTTTTTTTTACATATTTCAGAAATTTTCATTTTCGCTTCTTCTTTTCTTCGCATTTTTTCTATATCTTTTTCTCCTTCAATTTTTTTTGATTCATAATGTTTAATAACATCATTAATATTATCAGTATTTACCATTTTTTTATGATTATAGATATTTGATCCATAATTTTTCAAAATATGTAGAAAGCTTTTATCTTTTATTACTTGCCTATTTACCTCAAAATTTTCTGAATTTGTAAATTCTTCTAAAGCTGGATCAAAAAATTCATCACCTGTAGAATCTACATCCGTAAAATCTTCATTCCCTTCAAATTCTTCGTCTCCACCAAATTCTCTATTTGAAAAATATTCTGAATTATGATAATTTTCGAATTTTTCTATTGGTGAATCTTTTAATGATTTATACCATTGACATGTAGCTAATTTTACCAAATCAATATCCTTTTTTTCTAATTTTTTAAAAAAATTTTCTACTTCAAAATGTTCTTCATTATCAGTATTATTTACAACAAAATGTTCTTTACTTTTATTATAATTTTTTACAAAATCTATATATTCTTCAGTATTATTTTTATTAGCAATATGTAGTGTTATAGTATATGCTAAAGCTATCATTATAGATATTTGAATATTTTTGGATGAGAAAAAAGCAATTAAAAATAAAAAAAAGAGTTTTCCAATTATGGTATCAAAAAATTGAATAACATTATTAGGAAGTTTAGGTGCAATTAATGTTGCGTATAAAGTTAAAAACAAAGAAACAAAACCTATTACAAAATTATTATTTAATATATTATTCATTTATATTATTATACAATATTATTTTTGATTTAAAATTAATATAATTTTCTCTTTTTTATATAAGTCTAAATGCCATATTGTACTATTGAAGAAGCTTGGAATGAATCTCTTAATCCTGAATTAAGAGAATTTCAAGATAATAAAAAAAAAGAATATAAGCAAATTAATTATAATAATTCCGTAATTTATGATCAAGATGGTAAATCTGTAACAAATGATAAAAAATGTGTTAAAAAAAAAAAAGTTTTGAATTTATCCAGAACTTACAATAGATTACCTGAACATTCTGGACCGACATCTAGATTACCTAATTCTAATGATCCTCATAATTATTATAATTCTCTAGAAAATAATGATTTACCTATTAATAAATATAATAATTCAAATAGAATGAAAAAAAAAATATTAACAAATAAAAATATTAAGAATAAAAAGAAAAGTAAAAATAATAATGATAAAATAAAAGAGGATTTTTCAGAAATAAGTAATGTTAGAATAAATTCAAAAAAGAAAAAAAGGGAGACTCCTGAAAATAGTAAAGATGACGGAGATGACGAAGATAATAATTATGAAAATGAAATACGAAAATTAAAGGTTGAAAATGAGAAACTAAAAAACATTATTAATGAACTTAAAAATAGTAATAATGTTTCTAATACAAAAGATTCCTTTTTAGATGTTTTAATTTACATTGTAACAGGAATTATTATAATTTTAATGATGGAAAATATTACAAAATTGGTTAGACGATTCTAAATTTATAATTTTTTAAAATATTGAGTGCTGATATTAGACACTGTATCTTCATTTTTATATGGTAATAATAATTGTTCATTAAAAGTATTATTACTATCTTTTAATTTATAAATGATATTACTGTAATCTTTATAAGGATTACTTTTAATTTCATTATGAATACTTTTAACTTCAGGATTTTTTATACTACTTGGAACATGATCCCATGATATGTAGAGTAAATTTGGATAAGTATAAACTACCACAAATCCATTTTTACGTAATTTTTCTACACAATATTCTGCACATAATATTTGATCATATTTTGGTAATCCCATAACAATTTTAGGAATAATATAACAACAGTTTGTGTAAGATTCTTTACTTACTAATTTAATTTTAGAGTGACATTTTTTTAAAATTTCTCTATATGTTTTGTATTTATTAATTTCTTTTTCATCTCTAGTTTTATTTAAATCAAATATATTTATCATTTGTATTATATTTTATTATTATTTTTATTTATAAATTTATTTAAATTTTAAATTAATGAAGATAAAAAATTTAGTATTTTCAGGAGGTCAGATAAAAGGTTTATCTTATGCAGGAGTTTTAAAGGCATTATATGAAAAAGGTTATTCCTCAGATATTAAAAATGTATTAGGAGTATCATCAGGTGCCATTTTTGGATTAGCATTTTCATTAAAATTAACTATATCTCAAATAATTGAAATAGTTCATAAATTAGATATATTTAATTTGAATAATATTAGTTATGAATCTTTTTTTGATTTTTTTAATACTTACGGGATTGATAATTGTGATAGAATAAATAAATTTATAAAAATACTTTTAAAAAGAAAAACAAAAAATGAAAATATTACTTTTAAAGAATTATATGAAATAACAAAAATAAATTTAATTATTATGGGAACTAATTTGACTAAAAAACGAGAGGAATTTTTTAATCATGAAAAAACTCCCAATATGCCAATATGGATTGCTATAAGAATTTCTATTAATGTTCCTGTTTATTTTGAAAAATATGAGTACAATAAATGTTTATACATTGACGGGGGTATAATTTGTAATTATCCAATGTACTATTTTGACAATGATAAAGAAAATACTATTGGAATAGCTTTACAGGATATTTCAAAACCAAAAAATAAAAGTAATTATTTTAAATATATTTATTCAATATTGAATTTATTGATTCAAAATACTGAAAAAATCATGTATAAGAAATATTATAAGAAAACAATTTTTTTAAAAATAAAATATAATGTTACAGATTTTGATTTTACATTAGAAACAAAAAAATATTTAATTAATGAAGGTTATCAACAAACTATTAAATTTTTAGAAAATATAGAATATAATAATGAAATAAATATTGTAGTTAAAAATACATTAGATGATTTAATTAAAAATTTAATTGAAAAAATGATATCAAATAAATAAATTAATTTATCTAATTATAATATATATAATGAATATTGATAAAGATTTAAAAAATGTTTTAAATTCTCCATTTTTTTATGGATTTTTGGCAATGTTTTTAGGATTGTATGGACCAAGATTAAGTCCAAAATTACCTAAATCAATAACTGATTTATTTGAAAATAAGGTATTTAGATTTGTATTTTTATTGTTAATTGTTTATATGGCTAATAATAATTTACAGATGGCATTAATTATCACGATTGCATTTTTGTTATTGACAAGTTATTCAGATAATCAAAAAGTTGAAGAATTTTTTGAAAATAAACATAAAGAAAATTTTTCTGATTTTAATGCAATAACAGAATTTTATAATGAAGAATTTGATAATGAAGAACATTTTAAGAATTTTGACCAGCCAGAGGAATTCGATAAAATGCCACCTATTCCGAGTGATCAAGAAGCTTTCAATACTTCGGATTTTAACCATAACAAAGATGAAGAATTTGCTAGTTCAATGACAAAGGGATCATCAATAGAAAATTTTAGCTCATGCAGATCTAATGTAATTAATGATGAAAATGAACAATTTGCATCATGTGGAAACAATGAAGAAGAAAAATTCACAGGTCATGAATCATTTACTAATCATGGGGATGGAGATGAGGAATTCACAGGTCATGAATCATTTACTAATCACGGGGATGGAGATGAGGAATTCACAGGTCATGAATC
>TARA_B100001093_G_scaffold78033_1_pt1 | contig 10439 bp, 6 predicted proteins | sample TARA_B100001093 | Tara Oceans TARA_B100001093 (sample SAMEA2623116) | marine metagenome | biome: marine biome (ENVO:00000447); feature: surface water layer (ENVO:00002042); material: "saline water (ENVO:00002010), including plankton (ENVO:xxxxxxxx)" | depth 5 m
ATGGAAGATCTTTTGTAGGCATCGGAATTCATGATTAACTTATGCATCCTCTTAATATTCCATCCGGAATCCATAAATTGAACGGCCAACCAATCAAGTAGATTTGGATGCGTAGGAAGTGTGCCTTGAAATCCAAAATCACTGGAACTATCGACAATACCCCGGCCAAAATGGTATTGCCAAATTCGATTCACCATTACCCGCGCAGAAATCGGGTTATCTTTGGAACCAATCCACTTGGCAAGTGCAATTCTTCTTCCGGAAGATTTTGCAAGCTTTTGAATTACCGGATCCGGTGGACTCAGTACTGAGGGGAAAGCTGGGAAAACTTCCTCCCCTTCGAGTGCAGGATTTCCACGGCGAAGAACTTTGGTCACCTGCTCGCCGTTTTCCGAGACCGAGAGTGCTTTGAAATAATCAGACTTTGGCTTTGTCGGTAAATGCCTCCCAAGTTCCCGAATTCTGTTTTTGTATTGCTTGTGGAGGTCTTCTCCCATCAATCTCGTGCCGTGTTTGCGAATTAGTTCGGCATGATCGATTGCTTCTTCAAAACATTCGAGCCCAAGGTCGATAAATTGTCCGCCCACAGTTTGACTGCAGTGCACGGCCACCACATTTTTACCGGTTTGAAGAACATCGGCACTTTCTTGGCTAATATTATGCGTCTCGTACTTGGAAATAAGGCCTGTATTTTGGAAAACTAGTTTACCGTTCAGGTATACCTCCACATCCTCATCGTGTTTAAGAGTCACCCGTAAGGTCTTGGGGATGGTTGCCAACCGGAATGTGGTTCGCAACCAGATATCGGATGTTACCCATTTAGTACCAAGTTTTTCCTTCGGACTGACTTTTCCAAAACCTCCCATCCCTGAATTCCAATCCTGGTCATTATATCCAACCTCAATCCATTCTTGTACTGGCTTTCTTTCAGTATAACTCCATTGTCTCCCATTACCCCTTGCGTCCTCAACAAGGATGGTTGGTTTGGCCAGTACTTTTCCTGAGTTGATGATGGAAGGATCATTATCGTATTTGGCAAGAAATTTTTCTTCAAAATCAAAGATATGCCTCTGCAAATGATTTCTTAGTCTATTCCAAACTTTAATTTCACTCTTGTAAGAAATATTCCCAGTAGAATCCTTAACTTCAACTAAATTTTCTTCCCGTTTGCTATGCGGTGTGATGTTGGCAAAAAAGGCAAGCATGGAATAGTAATCCTTTGTCGGAATGGGGTCGATCTTATGGTCATGACATCGGGCACATCCAACGGTCATCCCGAGAAAGACTTCCGTGGTGGTGCGCACAATATCATCCAAATAATCATACCGGGCGAGCACGCGGTCGGCAGGTTCATCGTCCCAAATTCCCAGTCGGTGAAATCCGGTTGCGGTGATTGCAGCGGCACATGGGTTTTCAATTTCGTCCCCGGCAAGTTGTTCCAGAATGAATTGGTCGTAGGGTTTGTTTTGGTTAAACGAATTAATCACATAATCTCGGTAGCGCCATGCCTGTGGTTTATCACCGTCCCTTTCATATCCGTTGGTCTCGGCATAGCGCACTAAATCAAGCCAGTGCCTGCCCCATTTTTCCCCGTAATGGGGGGACTTGAGAAGTTGATCCACCAGTCTGTTGAATTTGTCTGGTTGTTTGTTAGAGATGTAAGCGTCCACTTCCTCGGGTGCCGGTGGCAATCCGATCAAATCATAATACATTCGACGAATCAGTGCATGATCCTCAGCCTGTGGATTGGGGGGCAAATTTTGTTCAGCAAGTTTAGCATGGATAAATCGATCGATTGGGTTCGAATATTGGGGCAAATTTGGAATATTAGCGGCAGTTGGTTTTTTGAACGCCCAGTGAGATTTGGTGAATTCATTAACCTTGGTTGTACTTTCATGCCCTGTCTCCGCTTGAATTCTGCAAAAAATGCAAAATACAAAAGAGAGTAAGAATACAGGAAATTTCATGTGGTATAATTTATATCAAATAATGGGGTAGACAACTTGACTCAGGCTACTTGAAGAAACTGATTTCCAAGTGAGGTAGATATTTCTTCGGCACTCTTCTTAACTAAACTAGCAATTTTTGGGATGTCCTTCCTCGCGAGACGACTAGTGGGGGCTACCAGCCAAATGGACCCGACTAGCTTCGCATTTCGACCAAGCACCGCTGCAGCGACGCAAGCTTGCCCCTTGATTGCCTCCTCGTAATCAACTCCATATCCCTGAGTACTCACCAGTTTGATTTCATCGCCCAGTGCATTTTTTGAAACAATGGTGTTTGAGGTGTAACGTTTTAGATCAAGAGCTTCGATTGTGGAAATTTGTCTCTTTCGTTCGAGTTGTGAAATAAAGATTTTACCGGGAGCAGCACTGTGCAAGGGAAAGCGCAAGCCGGGATTAATTCTGAAACTGAAGGAATGCAACCCCTCAACTTGCTCTAATACCACTCCTTCTGAGCCAACCATCACTCCTGCGAGGATTGTTTCTTTTGACAAATCTCGAAGAGCACGCATGTGCGGAAGGGCCATCTCGATAAATGCAGGTTCTCCAGCAACCGGGGTGGCAAGTTGAAGAAACTTTTCTGAAAGTATGAAAACCGAATTACCAGGCTGTTTGTGAACATATTTTCGTCTCTCTAAAGTAGTCATTATTCTGTAGACGCTATTGAGTGGATATTCGAGGCGACACGCCAATTCATTGACTGAGAGGCCAAGCGGGTTAGAATTAAGTAACTCAATGATTGAAAGTGCCCGGTCTAAACCAGGGACATTATATTTATGATCTTCGGTATTCATTTGAAATATAAACTATGTATCAAATATCAAAAATCAATGAAATTAGGACAAGCTTTTGGTAGGTTAATTCGGCATTTTATGTGAGCGTGAATCTGGGTAAGACTATTACAGGTTCGCTTTTTATAAGTTGAAATAGTTGGGTCATATAACCCGTTGGTTGTAAACGATTTAGAAACCTCAGATTTATGAAGGTTAAAACTTCTAATATTATGTTTCAAAAAAAGGTTTTGAGCAGTAGGATGGACTGTTCAAATTAAACTTATTGTAGGTGTGAGCACTTTTAAATTATGAAAAAACCCCGAGTCTTTTGTATAGCTTCAATTGTAGCGCTTTTTGTCATCAGTGGAGTATTTGCTCAACAGACGGGAGGGCGACCACCGGTTCGCCAGCACACAGTTATTAAGAGTGGTGTATTAAAAACTCTTCCCTCTGATCAAAAACTAGGGCTCAAAAACAAGAGTGAATTCAAAAAATCAAACAAGGAACTTGAGGTGAAGGCAAATGGAATTCCTGTTCATCGAGTTGGCCAATTTCCCAGCAGGCATAATCCAAATTCAATCAAGGAACAAAATCATAATTTCTCTTTGTCTCTCAATCAGACGCCGGCAATAGAACCGATTCCTTTGCATAACGATACTGGTCGTGGACCCCCGAATATACCTTTCGGAATTGCGGTAAATGGTGTGCTTTTTGATCCGGGAACTGCTGAGTTTTATATGGGAGACCGAAAGGCGGACTGGAATTATGAAGCCATGAGTGGGGCGGTATTACTGGGTTTAGACCATAATCATGCTCATGTACAACCCAGCGGCTCCTACCATTATCATGGTCTGCCAACCGGATTGTTGGAAAAGATTGGTCTTCACCCCGAGGAACATTCCCCACTGGTCGGATATTCTATGGACGGTTATCCGATTTATGCCTTGTTTGGCTTGAAAGATCCAGAAGATCCAAATTCTGAGATTATCAAAATGATTAGCAGTTACCGACTTAAAAAGGGCAAGCGGCCGAGCCCGCCGGGTGGAAAGTATGATGGAACTTTTAGTAAGGACTACGAATTTGTTAGGGGTTTGGGTGACCTCGATGAGTGCAATGGCCGGATTACGAAAACAAAAGAATTTCCAAGGGGCACTTATGCCTATTTTCTGACTGAAAACTGGCCGGTAATTCCACGTTATTTTCGAGCTGAGCCATTAAGGTTAAGAGGCGGGATGCATCAAAGAAGAGAAAATCGAAACGAAATTCCGCTAAGAAAATCAAAGTAGTGATTGATCAAAACTCTTTTTCTACAGCAAGTTACCTGATCAAAATAATTTCAAAAATTTTCTTCCTGTTGATCAAGGGACTGAATAAAGTAATCTGATTACCATGAAAATATACCTTAGTCTTTTCTGCATAATTTTATCCTCTTCCTTATTTTTTGTTCAAGGTAGAGAGCCAGAATTAATGAAGTTAAGACCCTTTATTTCAGCCAAAACAATTTGTCTAAACCCAGAGTATTTGGTTTTTTTGCCCAGGCAGAAGGATTCCAAAATGGCATCTCTGTTAATTTACCTACATGGTGGGGGAGGGGTAGGGAGCGATGTTCGTCGCGTTGGGATGCAGGCGAATGCCTTGGTTGAAGGCATTAATCAGTTTGGTAAGGGTCCTTGCTTCGTGGTGGTTCCACAGTGTAAAAAGTCGAAAAAAGATCGCGGTCGTGGTACTTGGCAAGCCGAAGATTTAAATTACTTGTTAGATGAATTGTTAGAGAAATTACCGATTGACCCCCAAAAAGTATACCTCACTGGCAATAGCATGGGAGGATACGGATCTTGGTTATGGGGTGGACACAGCCCCAGCCGATTTGCTGCAATTGCTCCAATTGTCGGAGGCATTGGACCGGGCGGTCCTAAGGATGTGACACCTGATCTTGACCAATGGGCCGCCAACTTGGCAAAAGTGCCCGTTTATGCTTTTGCCGGAGCCAAAGATAAAGTTGTTCCCGCGGAAAGATCGGAGCGCATAGTTGCGGCGATTCGTAAGGCAGGAGGCAAGCAGGTAAAGATAAAAGTTTATCCGGATCAGGGCCACAATGCTCGACAAGTGGTTTACTCAACAAGAGAGTTCTACGACTGGATGTTTTCTAAAAAGAGCAAATAGTATACAGGTTTTTGGATAAAGGCCTCCAAGTCAGCTTGCTTCTATCAAGACGCAGCCTCGAGTAGCTGATAGAGGCTTTTGGCAGCGTTCAATTCATTGATCCAGTCTTCAGGTATTGAGCTTTGCCCATTTGCTGCGCCAAGAATCATCCCAAGAGCTAGTCCACGGGCACAGTTATCACCACCTGCCATTGCATTCGCAATGAAAGCTGTTTCGGTGTCATCGCCGTGTTTAATTGCTAAATAGAGTACCGAGGGGAGGGCGGATGAAATGGAACAGGCCGGGCCTAATTTGGTAATCGCGTCCACTGTGTCTTCTGAGAGCACGCTGTCTGCTTTTTTGAGTGCCCACTCAGGTGCCGTTTCATCGAGCGTGTCAAGTAAGTTGGCTCCATGTATGAGTTGATAGCCTGATTTGGCGAGAAAGATGGCCGACTCTTCCGCTTCTTTGGATCGATGGGTAAGCAGGGTTTGCTCGACCGAAGCCCGTACCACTTCCTCTTCGGAAGAATTTGAAAGAAAGGAAATAAGAGGGGCAATGCGTGCGGGACCCGCAATTTCGACCGAGTCACTTCCTCCTTGAGTCTTGTCAGTTTGGTTTTGAACATTGCCCAAGGTAGTTTTGGTCGCACCGTCCACATAATCGTTATAGTCAAGCCACATACCAAGCCATTCCTCCATAAAACGAGAACGATTCCATGCTTTTTCTTTTATAAGAAAATTTAATAGGCATAAGGCTTGATCTCCGACATGACCTTGTTCACCTGCTTGCTTGTGTGGATGGTAGGAATGAGTTCCGGGAGTTTTGTAATGCGTGACCTGTCCGTGTTCCTTGGCCAGTTTATCGGAATCGTAAATCCAGTGGACTCCCAATGAAAGTGCATCGGCACAAAAGGAGCCAAATAAAATCCCGGCTTGTTTATTTTTAAATTCGTTCATGTTGGTAAAAGACATTCATACTGTGACAATTTTAAGAATTAGACCTAATGAGGTCTTAACTTTTAAATAATTACACCCAAGTCAGCAAAAAAAATTTCTAGAAATAAGTGGGCTTTGGCTTGATGAAGAAGTCTTAAATTCGTTCAAAACTTGTAAATCTTAAGATTTAAGGATTGGTATGCACTTACAATGAGGATGATATATAAAATCTATGCACAATAAAATAAATAGTAAATTTCTTCGCTTAATACCCAAATTATCAATTTCAGTAACAGGGATCGCATTTTTTACGGTAGCCACTCTAGGAGGAGCAACCAATTTTAAATCTCATCTTAGGAAGGATGTCACTCGTCCATTTATAAGCGAAGAGTACTGGCCAAACCCCCAAATGGACTGGCAGCTTAATAAAGGCAAAATGGAAGTGATGATAAGCAGTATTGGAAAGACACATGATGTCCATGTTTTAACCCATCAATTAAGGTCAGAGCCGGGAGATTTTACTCAATCGGTTCGCCTGAGTATTGAAAGTATAAACTCAAAAAAACCTAAACTGGCTGGTTTTAAATTTGGAATCACTGGGGCAATGCCTGAAGAATACCGCTCAAATTTATTTGGAAGTTCTGGTTATGTGGTTGGAGTGACTTCCGGCGGGCAACTCTTTGGTCCTGGTGGTGAAAGTAAAGAAAGGCTTACTAAATCTGCATTAAAAAATCTGCATTTAATTTTAAAAGTGAAACATAAAGAGACTGGATTTGAATATGTTTTGGAAGCAAGGAAAGATGGTAAAATAATTGATACCCCACCTCTTATTACTTTAAAAAAAACCGTTCGTTCCAAAAAAAGTTTACTTGGAAACCTCGCATTATTTGCGGGCTACTTAGACAAAAATCACACGCCTTCCATACCCGCAAATCTTGAAAATTTTCAGGCGGATGCCACTTTTTGGGACTGGGAAATTTCCGGAAATAAAGTGAGGGAAAATCATAACCAAACCTTTGGCCCGATTTTGTGGACTCAATATACCCTTCATCGAGGAACGATGAAAATGACGGCACAAATTTCCCCATTGGGAAAAGAGAGTACGGAAAATGCATACCTGGAACTTTTTAAAGGAGGACAGTGGCAAAGAATAAAAAGTTCAGAAATTCACCATTATGCAAGCACCGCTCATTTCCGTTTGGAAAACTGGAATGATCAAAAATCGGTTCCTTACCGCGTGGTTTTAAAAGATGGCAATGAAAGCAAAAAATGGGAGGGAATTATAAGAAATGATCCGAAGGACAAAGGCACCATTAAACTTGCGGCTTTGTCATGCATGAAAGATGCTGCCTTTCCCAATCAATATGTACAGCAGAATGTTTTGGCACAAGATCCGGATATTTTGTTTTTTGCGGGTGACCAACTCTACGAAAGTAATGGCGGTTATGGGATTGTCAGGGCTTATCAGTTGGATGAGGTGGCGCGGGCTTCCCTGAATTATCTCCAAAAATACTGGATCTTCGGATGGAGTTTCAGAGAGGCGATGAAGGACCGTCCATCTATTGTAATTCCGGATGACCACGATGTATACCACGGAAATATTTGGGGCTTAGGCGGGGCTCCGGTGCCCGAGGGTGGAAGCAGAAACAGTGACGGTGGTTATGAGATGCATCCGGAATGGGTGCGGATGGTCGAGCGCACCCAAGTTTCAAACCTGCCTGATCCCTATGATCCAACCCCGGTGCTCCAGGACATTGGGGTGTATTATACGGATTTTAACTATGGCAATATAAGCATGGCGATCATTGAAGACCGCAAGTTCAAGTCTGGACCCTCTCAGGCAGTGGATGCCATGACTCACTTGGGCCGGGTAGACCATGTCCGAGATCCCGAATTAGATCCCAAGACTCTGGATAAACCGGGGTTGGAACTCTTGGGTACCAGGCAGGAAATGTTTTTAGAAGAATGGGCCGGTGATTATCGTGATGCTTCAATGAAGGCAGTTCTTTCGCAATCTCCTTTCGGGGCGGTGGCAACTCATCACGGCGGTGGTGCGGACAAGAATCTTTTGATTGCGGATTTGGATTCTAATGGCTGGCCACAATCGGGTCGGAACCGAGCGGTTGATCTAGCAAGAAAGGCACATGCGATAATGATTCATGGAGACCAGCACTTGGCCACGGTCGTGCAGCATGGGATCGAAAATTGGAATGATGGAGGATTTTCTTTTGCAGGAGCAGGAATTTATAATGGATATCCCCGACTATGGGCACCGAAAGAGCCGGGAAAAAATAGACGGGCAGGAGCACCTCATTACACTGGAGAATTCTTGGATGGATTCCACAACAAAATTAATGTTTGGGCAGCAGCCAACCGTGTGGACAAACAATATCCCGAACAGGTAAAAGGAAAAGATTTAAACATGCTCGAGAAATTAAACTACTCAGCTTCTGGCTATGGAATGGTAAGGTTTCATAAAAAGGAACAACGAATTACTTTGGAGAGTTGGCCTGTTTACAAAGATATGGATTCAGAGGTCATTAATTACAAAATGCATGCAGGTTGGCCGATAGAGGTATCAATTGCTCAGCAGTACAACCGAAAACCTTTCGCTTACCTGCCTGAAATTCAGTTTGGGAGCAAAAAAGGTTCCGTAGTACGAGTTTTCAAAGAGTCTTCTGATGATTTGGTGTACGCAAGGAGGGTATATAATGAGAATTTCCGACCTAAGGTCTTTGAGCCCGGTAGTTACCGAGTAGAATATGGTGAGTACGGAAAAATGTCGGTTTTGACCAAACAAATAGCTTCGAATAAGAAGTGAATAATGACTAAGTGTTTGTGTTTTCTGAGAATTATACCGGGCAGCTTTTATGAAGAGATTATCAATTTTCTTGGCATGTGCTCCTTTAATTATGGCTTTAGCAAGATGGTTTATGGATGGATCTCGTTTCGCTTTCTGGGTAACAAGCGTAGAAACATTCAAGGAAATTCCAATTGTCGAAGGTATGCCGGAATTAGGGACTCAGACACAAATAATCTGGGAAGAAAGATTTGTCAGTGGTATCGAAACCCCATTGCTTGGTTTGCTCCTATCTATCTTATTACTTGGGATATTTCATTTGCTTAAAACTCATGGTTTCACGAAAAAACCCTGAGTCTGCAATTTTGAAAATGAACAAAATGATCATTCTTGGAATTTCAGCGTTCAGATTCCTTCATTGCCTGTATCCAAAATAATACCCCGCGTTGTTTCCAATACTTTATTCGAGGTAAATAAAGTCACCTGACAAATCAATCCGTTCCCCTTTGACATTCACTAAGTCATTCTCAGCGGGGAATGATACTGAACTGATTTCGATTTTTGCGGATTCACAAATCTTAATGCCATTGTTGGTGAGCCATCGCTTGGCCCGTTCAACCATGTCAGCCTGTGAACTTTCAAGGGAATCGATACCAGTCATGTTCTTGACCGGAGAGAATTCTTCAAGTCGATCAGCTTCTAGAATCAATGGATTTCTGGCAAATGGGAGTGCGTCGAAAACGAAAGTCTCGAACTTGACTGCATTGGGTATTTTTGGGGTGATAATTTCTCCTGCTTCATTCAAATGGGCGACTTTCTTTTCCGCTCTGTGATAGGGAAGCTTAATTTTTCCACTGGCGAATTTTTCGATGAAATCACGACGTAAAATATGAATTGCGGGACTGCCAGCCCGGTATCTTATACGCCCATCCTCTTCTTTTTCTAAAGCTTTTTCTTCGGGAAGATCGGAGTATTCAATAATTGTAATCCGTTCGCCAATGGATACGAAATTTCCCAGTTTTTCAAAGGGCCCAGTCTTGGTCAGGGATCGACTCGACATATCGGAATTTTGGAGGTCATGAAGCCCGAGGAATAGAGGATTGATTGTGCTAACCAAAGGATTGTCGACTTGAAAATAAGAAACATGTTCGATGCCCCGCTTAGCCATATCGGAGATTGAACCGGAATCAATAAGTGCCTTGAGGGAACCGCCATGTCCATCGGGTGAGAGAGCTAAACTGTCTGAGTCAGCAAGAAGAAGGTTGCCTTCGAAGTCGGTCGCCGGCATTACCCCTTGAGCAAAAAACTTGATGTTTCCCCGGTCTAATCCGTAGAAATCCATTTTCTCGAAGTGAGCAAGGGTTGCACCAAGATTTAATGGGCTACACATGACATACCATGGAATTACAACCTCATATTTCCTCGAAATTCCAAGGATCTGTTCAGCAAATAATTGAAAGAGCGTTTTGCCTTTAATTGGACTGACTGGGAGCGTTCCTTTGGGTCCATTGTAACCCAAGCGCGTGCCTTGTCCTCCAGCGACGGTGAATGCGGCAGTTTTTCCGTCTCGGATGAGTGATTCTCCATGAGCGAAGGCTCGAACATAGTGCTCTTTCTGTTCCTCGTTTTCTGCTTCGAGAGGGAGATAAGAAGCAGGTCCATACTCTTTCGGTAAAACAGATTGATTCGGTTGAAAGATACATTCATTCAGGGCGACAGTAAGTTCATCCCAGTCGAGTACTTCAATCTGTTTGGCAAGTTTGGGAGCACTTGCGGAAAGTTG
>TARA_B100001093_G_scaffold47853_1_pt1 | contig 10429 bp, 11 predicted proteins | sample TARA_B100001093 | Tara Oceans TARA_B100001093 (sample SAMEA2623116) | marine metagenome | biome: marine biome (ENVO:00000447); feature: surface water layer (ENVO:00002042); material: "saline water (ENVO:00002010), including plankton (ENVO:xxxxxxxx)" | depth 5 m
CTAACCGTGGTCTCAGGACTTTTGGTGACGGCAAACAGTTATGCAGAAGACATCACAGTCAGTAAGACTATACCCAATCATTTATCAGCCAGTCCTAAAGAAACTTTTTTTGTTGTTGAAGATTTTGTCCGAAGTGGAAAAACAGGACAAAAGTTCATACTCAAGCATGGGCAATGCAAAGGACAAGATTGCAAGTGGGGTGGACATCGGACCGAACTCTTTTTGTATGGGCAGGCTCTTATCATAGGCATCAGCCCAATCTTCAAATTAAGATGTGATATCAAAGGTAATTACAGTAGTTTCCATTAATATTACCCATTTTCTTATTAAAAACATAGGTTTACTGACACATCTAATATAAATCGTTTGGCCCATCAAATTCAATTTTCTTTTCAACACACATTTTGCCTTCCGCCAGGTTGCACGCCTCAGCGCAACCACAAACCTGATACTATCAAAATTGCATTTGAGGGGCTTCAAGGGATCATAATGGGGTGCAGGTGCACAATGGAAAACCGCAGCGTCTTTTTGACCGCAGAATGGAAGTTTGGATCAAGACATTCCATATTTTCTCAAAACGTCACTAAATTGAGTGAAAAAAACTTTAGAGCGCGCTGCAGCAAAGTCACCTTCCATATAGCCTAGATTAAGTGAGTTTGGCATCGCCTCGAACTCAGAGAAATACTGCGCTGCTAATTCAAAATTTTCTTGTTTGTGGGCAATGTATACCAAGCAGAGTTTGAGGATTTCATTCGTGCCATAGTAAGAATAATCCAAATCTTTATTTTCTTGAATGTAGCGCTCTGCTTCATCAAGATTCTCAAGTGCCAACAATGCATAAGCATAATAATACCTAACCCACGCGGGATAATGCGGTGATAATTTGAAAAGATTTTTGTAGGCCAGTCGAGCCACTTCAAAATTTTCACAATTTTGATTAATCCAAGCAGTCATTGCATAATCATGAGGTCTGGCTTTTGATTGTTTTTCATTAAGAAGCTGATTCATCAAAGGAACCCTTGCACATGACTGCTCAAACAAACCCAGGAGAGCCTCATTACTTGAGGCCAAAGCAATCGCATCAATAATCCCAGTGTCACGTTGCTTCAAGTTAACCTCAGCAATCTCCAAGCTTTTGGATAAGTCCTTATTTGGGTCCTCAGACATGCCCAAATAAACTTTTTGTTGTAGTAGCCATGCTAGCATCTGCGTGATGCCCATATTTTTGGGCTCCAACTCCAGTATCTCCTCTATCAATCCCATCGCCTTTTGGTGACCTTCTGGAGTCCACGACAACATATTTGCTTGAGCCAGTATGTGCTTCTTATAAATTATGGGGTCATTTGATATTCGACGGTTGGAACTAGAGGAATGATCCATCATGCTCATTTTTTGTAGTGCCAAATCGGCAATTTTATCTTGATGTTCGAAAACGTCTGCTTCCAAAAATTCGTATGCTTCTGACGCAACGGTTTGTTCGGTGCTTAGGTCTAAAATTTTTACGGACAGTCTTATTTTTTCGCCAGAAACCTGTATGGTTGTATCGACGATATAATCGGTTTGGTATTCTGCTTTAATTTGTTCATCAGTCAAATTCACCGTTTGGATGTGCTTGGCAGTTGTGTCAGGGGACACATTGAGACCAGGGTGTTGAGCAAGTGCTGTTCCAAGATAAGTTGTGAAACCCTGCGCTAAATAGCTCAGATTGTCATTACTGGATAGGTAGCTGGTTGGTCTCACCAAAACCTTTAATATGTCGGATTGTGTGTAATCTTTTTGATTAAGAGAGGGCTCAATTTTTGTATCGAGAATGCCAGCCGAATAAATTCCAGCTCCTATGAGTAATACTAAAGCCAATATGCACGCTGATAAGGATTTTCTCGAGACCCAACTTTTTTCAGACCTGATCTTACGCCTCTGAGACTCATCGAGCAAAACGTCATATGCATGGAACGAGTTCTGTTTGACCTTTTGAACTCCAAGATCATTAAAGTTGAGTTTTGTTTTTGGAGCTACGAAGTCATAAATACTTTTTGAAATACAAACACCATTTGGCTGCGCCAAGGCCTCAAGGCGGGCGGCAATATTCACCCCATCACCCAGTAGGTTGCCTTCTCTAGAAACGACATCACCCATATTTATGCCGATCCGAAATTCTAACTTAGTAAGGACATTGCCCGACTTGTTACGTTCCATCATCTTTGTTTGAAAATCCACCGCAAACCCAGCGGCGTTAACTGCACTAGTAAATTCTATAAGTACCGAATCCCCTCCAGTGTTAAAAATTGACCCGTTCCTTTTGCTCAAAAATTGTTTAAGTATTTTTTCGCATTCGGAATAGGCCTGAAGGGTGGAGTTTTCATCATGCTCCATATGTTTGCTATAACCAACTACGTCGGCAACGAGTATCACTGCGATCTTTCGATTAGAGTTTAAATCTGACATAAGAGCCTGCTCTACCTAAATGGGAATTTAATTGTAAAATTGGCGCAATTATAAGTATCAAGAATGCAATCACAAAACCGAGGAGTTTACAAAAGAAGTGGTTGATTTCGCCTATCAGCACTCAATTACCACCAAATAAAGTTAGGACTTTAGGCTAACAGACGTTTGGTGGACTGTTAAGGGTATAGAGATATTCTATTGGTCAACAAATCAACGTGGTGAGGTGGTCTCCGTGCTGTTAGCCGGACGGCGAGTGAGGCCCTAGAACTAATGCAAGATTTCCGCGATTTGGAAAATGCTGGTGCATTTTCTGTGAAAGCGGAAGTCATTCCGGCTGATGTTCTCGCTGTTATCAGCCCGCAAACATCGCTGATAACGGTGTCACTTGGGTCTGGGCCGAGGGGTGACGTGCTGTATTTGTTTCAGAATGACATATGTGGTGAAAACCCCTTGCCACGTCACGCGCGTGCCTTCAACGACCTCGCCGCAATCGCGGCTCAGATGGCAACAGAACGCCGCGTCGCGCTATCAGCCTTTCGCGTCGCATGTATGGAGGAAAGTTTTCCGGGGCAGGCAGAAAATGTTAAAATTCCAGAAAATGAGTTGGATTTGTTCTTGCGGGTTTAGAGAACAGCAATTGATTAATATGCCCATGGGAGGATGTCTTATCAGCCTTATAACTCTTTCCAAGACTGCCCCAGCATGTTGTTGTTAACTGCTTAAATGATGTGTGGGAGACACCATGAGTCACCAAAACAAAGAAGACAAAGGCGCGATGCTAATGCCCCTTTTGAAGGAGCATGGGGTGGATTTCCTGCCTTTCGTTCCCGATGCTGGGCACGCAGGTCTCATCGAGTTGGCCTTTAATGATCCTCACATCCAGCCTGTCGTCCTTACAACAGAAGAAGAGGGTGTTGCGCTTGCCTGTGGCCATTGGTTGGGAGGAAAAAAATCCGTTTTATTGATGCAGTCAAGTGGCGTTGGCAACACAGTCAACATGTTGTCATTGATCTCGAACTGCAATTTCCCTTTTGTTGTTCTGGTTACGATGCGAGGCAATTTTGGGGAATTCAACTCTTGGCAAGTGCCAATGGGACGGGCAACCCCGGATGTTCTGACGGCAATGGGGATACAGGTGTATGTCGTTGAAAGAGATGACGAGCTTCCCAAGGCTGTCGATGCTGCGCTCTATTCTGCTTTTTCAAGTGATCAAGGCGTAGCTGTTCTTTTGTCTCAAAATTTGATTGGTAGAAAGGAATGGTGATGCTCAAACGGCGGGACGTTACGGCTAAGCTAAATGATATGCGGGGGGAGTCTCGAATCATATCTGGCTTGGGTTCCTCAACCTATGATCTACATTCCACTGGTGATACGGATCATAATTTCTATCTGTGGGGGGCAATGGGTGGAGCGGCAATGGTCGGTCTTGGCGTTGCAATGGCTCAACCGGATAGCAACGTCATAGTCCTGACTGGTGATGGCGAAATGCTGATGGGGATCGGCTCTCTTGCGACAATTGGGGTGCAAAAACCTGCAAACCTGTTTGTTATCGTGCTTGATAACGGTCATTTTGGTGAAACTGGCATGCAAGCCAGCCACACAAACTCATGTGTCGATTTGGCAAAAATAGCGGCAGCTTCAGGTTTTAAACGGGCTGACACCATCAAAACAGAGCAAGAGCTCGAAAGTTTTTTACAGACCTTTCAACATTCGTCTGGACCCTCTTTTGCCGCAATAAAGGTGGAACAGGAAGCGCCGCCCCGCAGCCTGCCTATTCTTGACGGCGTTGAATTGAAAAACAGATTTAGAAGGACGTTTAATCTCTTTCCAAAATGATCAGGGAAACGCCGCTTGGGGTCACGCCAAATGGATGGCCAGGGTATACTAGGATGGGGAGGAGTTTATCCTTTATGGCTGTCCAGCGATGCCCAGCCAATTCACGTTCAGATGCAGATTTGAAGGTTTGGGCAAGGATAACAGTTTCAATCTTTTCTTTGTCTTTACTTTTTCATAAGGCTAAAAATTCTTACTCCAAATTTTTACGTAATTGTCGACTTTATCGGGTATCATTCATCTATGTCTAAATCTGTTATCACAAGTTACACACTTATGGACTTCTTGTCTGAGGCTGACATGTTGGCTTTTCTATCATTTGCCGAAGAAAGCATGCAGGCACATGCCGATAATTTGAAAGCCAAAGGAATGACGAAGTTTTACATTTCAAGAGTTTTCAACAAGGGTGATAAATTTACTATCGGAAATTGGCTTGAGTATGAGGACCAAGAGGCTTACGTGGCGTGCGACAAAATTTGGCAAAAATTCCTTAGTGATAGTGATAATGAAAATAAATTTAATTTTATCAGCAAAATCGTTCCGTATCGGGGAATTGTTCAGTACGACTTTAGCTGACGCCCACTTGGTTTCTCAGCCTGCTCCAGATCTAGGGCGGCAGGCAGTCCGGTAAAGTTACATCCGCTCATGGCGATATCAGCATGCTCATCTCCACCCGTGGGATGTGATGGAAATGTGCAACGGCTGTCACACGCTCTACAGCTTCAGGGGCTGACATGTTTCACATACGAATGCGCGCCGCCCGTTGATCTCGAAACGTCGAATGGCGTCCTTACACGTCGGACAATTATCCTTTGCAAAAATGTTGACGCGCTCGCGATAGCGGCTTTTTGATGGGCGTGCACCAGCTATGGTGATGATCGCATTGTGTTTTACGCCAAGCGTAAGCAGCGCCTTTGCGTCGTTCCAAATTCGATCAAATGTCTGCCGGTCGACAGCTCTTCCGGGTGTTTCTGGGTGAACCGATTGGCGCCACAGAATTTCGGACCGATAGATGTTGCCAATCCCTGCCATCACTGCCTGATCCATGATCAGCCGGCCAATTGGAGCTTTGCTCTTTGATATTCTTGCATATGCGAGATCAGGTTTTGCATCGGTGCGAAGCACGTCGGGGCCTATACGGTCGGTTAATGAGATGAACTCATGAGGGGCCAGAACCTGACAGATGGTTGGCCCATTGATATCTATCGCTTGCGTGTCGCCGACCAGACGCACGCGCACCGCACCGCGTGGTTCAGCCAAAGGCAATTTATGTTTTCGAATCCGGCCGAACAAACCAAGATGGATGTGAAGCACATCACCCTCATCAAAACGATAAATGAGGTGCTTGCCAAATGCCTCCACAGCAAGACATGATCGCCCGGACAGCAGAAGTGCTCCGTCAGCAAAACGCCCTTGTGGTGACGAGATAGTTAGCTTTTGCCCGGCAAACGCCCGATGGTGGTCGCGTGCTGCGCGATGAATTGTATGGCCCTCTGGCAATAAGCCCTCCCTGCATTCGTGAAATGTTGCTCTAAATTTTGTTGGCTCATGGGGTTAGGTAACGTTGCATCACAGCTGCATCAAGCCCCCAGTCCAGAATCTCAGTTCAGAATCCCAGTCCAGAATCGCAGTCCAAGGCACTGGCTCACAGGCACAATCAAAATTGTTGGATGAAGACTTCCGCGAGCACATGGCTGAAGGGTTGCGCGTGCTTACTGATCTTTGGGCGTATAAATTTGTTCCAGTTTGAGGTGGTGGAAAGCTGGCACCCCTCAGATGGTAACCGAAAACCGGCCATCGGCCACGGCATCGCAAAATGTTTGGTGAACTGTCTCGATCACCTTTGATTTGCCACTGTCGCTGCGCCATGACAGCCCCAGCTGGCGCGAGGGAGCGTTGACGCCAAGCGTGATATGCTTGACCGGTAACGGGTTCATATTGCTAACACAGCGTTGCGGCACGATCGATACGCCGAGATTGGCCATCACCATGCTGGAGATCGCCTCCAGATCCTCCAGCTCCATACTCTCCTGAACGGCAATTTTTTGCGCCTGTAGCCAGGTTTCGACCATTTGTCCGACAATTGCGTTGCGGTCAAACCGGATGAAGGGGTAATGGCGCAGCAGGAACATCGGATCGTCCGTTTCAGTTTGGGGGGGCGCCAACAATTCAAGCGGCTCTGTCGCAATTTCATGGAAAGTAAAGCCGCGCGGCAGGCTGGCTGGCCGGGTGATAACCGCCACATCAATCTGTCGCCGATCGATTTGCTGCAGCAGCGCGGTCGAGAGGCCGGGCTGGATGACGACATGCAATTTATCATGTTTGCGTTTTAGATGTGATACGGCCAGAGGCACCAGACCTGTCAGGGTTGTTGGTACCGCGCCAAGCCCGATTTCTCCGGCAAATCCAGACTCATCTGATATCTCGACAAGCATATTGTCATAGGCCCGAACAATGGCCTCGGCTTTGTCGGCAAAGGCATGGCCCAACGGTGTCAGCTGTGGGCTCCGTGGCCGGCGGTCAAAAAGCACAACATTCCAACGAGACTCAAGCGCTTTAATCTGTTGGCTCACCGCTGCATGGGTGATCAGCACCGCCTCGCCGGCGGCGCTGAATGATCCGTGATCGCGGATTGCCAGCAGGGTGCGGAAATGACGGATGGACATTGCTAAAATTGCCAAACTACAGATGGATAATATGTAATAAAAACTTACACAAAAAGAAACTTATATTTTCTTTTTGTTAGGTAAAATTGATTTATAGTATCGTTTACACTCAACGGGGCAAAATCTTGGACAAAACCGAGACATTTCTTGATGTATCAATCTGGCGGGAACAGAACGGCGATGGCTATTTTGAGACCTATCAGGTGCCCCAGCGTGCTAACCAGACTATTCTGGATGTGGTGGCATGGGTGCAGCAACAGGCCGACCCAACGCTATCATATCGTTTTGCCTGCCGTGTTGGCATGTGTGGCTCATGCGCGATGATGGTCAATGGGGCATCGCGCTGGACCTGTCGTGCACATGTTCTCAAGGTGGCAGAAGGGGCGTCTCTGAAAATAGCGCCGCTGCGTAAATTGCCCATGATCAAGGATCTGGTGAATGTTATGGACTCATTTTTTTAATAATTGGGTTACTGCTGATGCAGTGTTCGAGTTAAGCAAGATTCGTGATTGTCTAGTGGCGACCATAATGCCTAATAATGCGATGAGGATCGTGGCTCAGGAGGCCATAGAAAGTATCAATTGTGCATTAATGCGTGATGCTATTTTTGTTGCTCAGCAAGGACCTTAGAATGACGGTCCCAAACAAACACAGAAAAAGAGAGGACCCTTGATGCCTAATAATATCAATGCAGATTATAAAACAATTTCAGTAAAACGATTTGCTCCTAATCTAGGTGCAGAAGTCACCGGTGCTGACCTTTCAAAACCGGTCTCAAATGAACAGTTTGCGGAAATCAATAGAGCCTTTCTAGATCATCAGGTTTTATTCTTTAGGGAGCAAAATGAAGTTTCTCCCGAGATGCATGTGATATTTGGAAAGAAGTTTGGTGTTTTACACAGTCATCCCGCAGCGCCAACTATGGAAGGTTATCCTGAAATATTTGAAATTCATGCAACTAAAGACTCTAAGATTGCAAATGGTGAATTTTGGCATTCAGATGTCTCGTGCGACGAGACCCCCCCGCTGGGAACGATGCTTCAATTACATATACTGCCTTCATGTGGCGGTGATACGATGTTCAGTAACATGTACTCTGCATTTGAGAGTTTGTCAGAGAGACTCCAGGCGTTCCTCTCAGGTCTAACTGCCACGCACGAGTCTGAGCATATTTACAGAGGCCGCTATAACGATCGCGGAAAAAATGACTTAGAAATTGATTGCCCGCGGGCGGTTCATCCAGTAATACGGACTCACCCAGAAACGGGGCGTAAAGCGTTGTTTGTTAACAGAACCTTTACAACAAAAATAAATGAATTATCATCGGATGAGAGCAAATGTGTGCTGGAAATGCTTTTTCAGCATGCTGAACACATTGACCACCAAATTCGGTTTAGATGGTCTTTAAATGACATGGCATTTTGGGATAATCGGTGTTGTATGCACCGAGCAATTTGGGATTACTGGCCACAGGAAAGAAAGGGTAGGCGCGTCACGATAAAGGGTGATAACCCACGCTAAACATAAAGAGATTAATATATAATATTTGCCCCTAAAAGTGCGTTTAGATGAAAAAGCACTTTTTCTTTGCCATTCCCGTTGCTCGTTACACATCCTAAATAAACGACCATCGAAATATTAAATCTCGTTTGGCGGCAGCTGGGACCAAAGCAAGACTATCGGGACTTCGGTGATGAAACGAGCTTGTTATAATTACAGGATATGGGTTAACTATGAAAGTCTATCCGAGAGATCCGAATTAATAACCGGCGTTAATATTTAAAGGCTGACCAACATTATTTTCATTTGTAAAAAGTACTTTTAGGATTTTACTTTATACAAAAAGGGTCGCAAAAAGATGAAAAAAATAGGGATCATGATATGTGGACATGGGAGTCGATCTAAGGAAGCCGAAGAGGAGTTTGGCCTGCTTGCAAAGGGTCTGAAAAAAAGGTTTCCAGATATACCCGTAAGACACGGTTTTCTCGAATATTCTGCGCCAAATATCCATATGGGCCTGGATGAACTTAAGGCTATAGGTGTGGACGAGATAATAGCAGTTCCGGGCATGCTTTTTGCCGCCACTCATGCTAAAAATGACATTCCATCAGTGCTTATTTCATACCAAGAAAAAAACCCTGGCATTGTCGTCAAATATGGTAGAGAGCTGGCTTTGCATCCTGAGATGATTGCCGCTTTCCAATCTCGAATCCTTGAGTGTTTGTCACCGGCAGGTAAGAAACCTGATTCTCTATATGATACTATGTTGGTTGTAGTTGGTAGGGGAACATCAGATGTTTTAGCAAATGCAGAGGCTGCAAAACTTACAAGAATAGTTGCAGAAAACTTGGGTTTTGGATGGTCTGAAACGTTTTATTCAGGAGTGACATTTCCATCGGTTGGGCAGGGCCTAAACCTCATAAGCAAACTTGGATACAAAAAAATTGTAGTGGCTCCCTACTTTCTCTTTACAGGTAGACTTATTAATCGCATTTACAAATATGTGGATATAGTTGCGCGAGAAAATACTCAGACTCAGTTTTTTAAAGCCAAATATCTTGCTGATCAGACGCACGTTATCGAAACCTTTGTCGATAGAATAAAAGAGGCCCAGACTGGCATTTTTGACGGTCAAAAAGATTTGATGCGCTCTTTCAAAGAGCGGGTCAGTCGAGGTGAAGCCGCGGTACATCACCATCACGCCGAATTCAACCCAATTACAGATCCAGAGGATGATGAAGGGCTTCATTCTTTTGGGCATTTGCACACAAATGATCATAATCATTCTCACAGCCACGAGCATTCGCACGCCCATGGCCACCATGGAGTGTATAAACACATTGCCCACCCAAACGGACCTCGCACTATGATTGACGAGGGAGTTTGCTGTTGCTTCATGAGTCAGTTTCCTCAAGAGGTCATTGATGATGAACGCAAGAAAAGAGAAACAGTTAAAAATAGAATTTAGTGTTCTAGTGACGCTGCTGAATTTCGCTTTTCCAAATGGATTGGTGCGTGGTTGGCTGCGTCTGGTGCCAATCTGATCATTGGTAAAGGCGGAATGAGCCCTGAGGATTACCGCGATCACTTTGTCCCGCATGGGGCGATCTATCTGACCACAGTTGGTTATGGCACCGGTGCCCTGTTGGGGCGGGGCGTGTAGGATGTGTGTGATTTGCATTGGCGCAAGGAGCTTGGCCTGGCTCAGGCCATGTGGGTGCTAAAGGTAGAGAATTTCGGTCCTTTCATTGTCGAGAGTGACAGTCAGGGCAACGGCCTTTTTGAATGACAGAACGCAAACATTTCTACCAATCTTGATGCCGCCTACGAAGGCACCAAACCGGCTGTTCTGAAGCGGTTTGGCGAAACTGATGACCGCAAGGATGAATTGACCTAGGCCAGGCTGGCGCCGCTTAATCTTCCAGGCTCTGCCAGCCGTCAATCTCGAGATCATAACCGTCGATGCTGATCACGTTGGACGGGGT
>TARA_B100001093_G_scaffold209118_1_pt1 | contig 10423 bp, 8 predicted proteins | sample TARA_B100001093 | Tara Oceans TARA_B100001093 (sample SAMEA2623116) | marine metagenome | biome: marine biome (ENVO:00000447); feature: surface water layer (ENVO:00002042); material: "saline water (ENVO:00002010), including plankton (ENVO:xxxxxxxx)" | depth 5 m
CCTTATTGTGCCATGGTTGTAAGTCCGAAGATTTCCAAAACAAGGGCAAAACATGCATCTCTATATGAATAAGAAAAACTTTTTCGATTTCTTCTTTCTATATCGAAATCACACAATTGAAAGATTATTCTTGAGTAATATTCAACTATTGATTAAAACTCAATCTACTATATGGCTTCTAATGCGACAGGAGAAACCACGTCGCCTTACGATAAAGCATGGACAATTCATGCCTCAATAATAGGTTTGAATATGGGTAATATTTTGTTCCGTGGTTTAGAATTAGATCAAGCAGATCCTGACATGGTGGTAGTTACTGGACTGACGATTCTTGCTGCTGCACTTCCTTTTCAAGCCATATTTTTCCTTATTAATTCCTATATTAGAGAATTTGATGGTACAAACGAGTTAGAATATGTGATGTTGGAAAGATTACTAATAATTTGTCAAGTAATCTCTTATTCTTCACTGATTGGAATAGCGATTCTTATGACAAATACTCACTATTATATGGGTACTGCATTCATAATTTCTGCAATTTTAGCTGTATTATTTTTGAGAACAGCATCAAATCAAGCAGATACGTTGTCCAGAATGTCAAGGTAGTGAAGGGGTGACATTCATGGCAGGTGGTGTTTCAGTTAGTCCCATGTCGGACGCACTTCAATTCCCAAGTGTTCCACCTGAATCTCCATGGGAAGCATATTTATTACTCCTAATTGTCCCATTTTTACTAAGATTATTACTAATTGCACCACCTTTGATAGATTTAGTAAATACATATGCTCCTCCTGGAAATAGAACTGGGCATATTAAGTGGTTTTTAAGTAAATTTAAGAAACTTCCAATGGAGGGATTTTGGAAGATTGTTATGAATGAGGTTCTTTCATTTATTTTACCAGCTCTAGTTGCATTAACAGCTAGATTACTAATTGATGGTGATATAGGTTGGAATAGTTGGATAGAAACTCCTGAATCAGGAAAAATATTACTGATTTTAGCCGGTATTATCTGGTTAGTAGTCGATTTCGGCAAGGTTACTCGTTCTAGAAAAAATATTCAAACTATCGCTAAGTATAACTTAACAACCGCTAAGATATTTGTAGAAGGTACTGTGGTGAGTAGAGAATTTCTAAAGACTGTAGATGAATTTACTATACCTAGGCCATGGAGAGAAATAATTGAGATTTCTGAAGATGATGATGGCATTCATAAACCAGAACAGAGAAATCCATTACAAGATATTTTTACAAATCTACTTGACAAAGGAGTTGATATGCTGGAAGAAGTTTTGGCTAAGGCCAAAGATCCAGCATCAGGGATGATTGAGAAGATTGATACTGAAATTCGAGAACGTATTACAACTCAAGTTCAAATATCTTCTAAATCTCTTTTCAGAGATGTGGTTTTCTCTATAGCACCTATTGTTGTATTAATTCTTCTTCAAAATTTTATACGCTAGTATTGATATAATTATTGAAATATTTCTTTTCTTTTGGTGAGGCAAATAAAATCCAGCCTATTCCTATGATAATCTGAATAATAGCTGAGAGGGCAATAACTTCTCTTAATTCTAGAAGATTATTCTCTAGAATTAGTGCAGCTGCTAATGCCGAGCAACCCATAGTAAATGTGATCACTAAGTAATCCGTACCTGCAACCCTACCTCTCCATTCATCACCAGAGCGTACTTGAAGCATTGTGGTTGAATATACCCAGTTAACACCTGAACTAGCATGTGCACAAAACACAAACACTAGTAGTATATCTGTCCATTGTAAGTACGCAACTAAGACATAAAATATCCCTGATATACCAACTGAAACACCTAGCAGATAAGGTAAGAAATTCGTTTTTTCCATTAATGGCTTAGCAATAATCGGACCAAATCCTGAACCAAAACCTCTAATCATAAACAGTAAACCTATTCCTGCAGCTAATTCTCCAAAACTAGTTTCCATACCAATTAAAATTAGTAAGAAGACTTGCGCTCCACCTCCTGATGCCCACATTCCTTTAGCAAATACGACTCTACCTATTGCAGGTTCACTACGAATATACTTCCAACCGGATATAATTTCACTAAACGCAGATTTAGGTGTAAGTCTCCCTTTTACTGGATTATCTGGCCCACCTGGAGGAAGAGTTGATATCAATATAATCGAGAATAAAAAGGTTGAACAATCAATCCATAAGGCTGTAGTAATACCAAATTCTGAGATTGTTAAGCCTCCAATTCCTGCCCCTATTCCCAATGCTACAGACCATCCTCCCGAACCTAATGCATTCGCTGTAATTAGTTCATCATTTGAACAAATTTTTGGAAGATATGAAAATTCTGCAGGATCAAATAGCGATTTTGCTAAGACCATTATAAAAGCAAGAAAATAGTATGAGAATAAATTATCAAGTAAATCGAATGAGACTACAGAAACTAGAGCGAATAGAGAAATAAAATTAGACAACATCATTAATCCTTTTCTTGAATATCTGTCTGCAAACATACCCGAAAAGGGATCGCATAAAGCCATTCCAAAACTTCTAGTTACTAATACACCAGCAATTGCAAGAGGAGAATTATCTGTGGCTTCACCTGCTAGGATGAATAGTGCAATTACAGTGAACCAATCACCAATATAGGATATCATGTCAGCAGTAAATAATCGGCGAAATGGCTTATTTTCTCTCAATAACTGAAAGTAACCTGTGCCACTCATATTCTTCGCATAACTTATCTATTATCATACTGATGCTCAATCATAACTGATAAGACTGAACTGTCATCGCAAGTACCATGGTTGAGGACCGCTTGGTATGGATAGATCTTGAAATGACAGGCTTAGATCCTGATGAAAATACAATTATTGAGATTGCTACAATTGTTACCGAAGGCGATTTATCTATAGTTGCTGAAGGCCCTAGTTTCGCAATCTCAGTATCAGAAGAAGATTTGGCAAAAATGGATGATTGGAATGTTTCTCATCATACTCAAAATGGATTGATAGAAAGAGTACGCTCATCTAATATCTCTATGAGTGATGCTGAAAATCAAACATTAGAATTTTTACAGTTACATTGTCTCGCTGGTGTACCACCACTGTGCGGTAACACAATCGGGCAAGATCGTCGTTTTTTACGTAGATATATGCCAACTTTACATGCCTTTTTTCATTATCGAAGCGTCGATGTTACTAGTGTGAAAGAATTGGTAAGGAGATGGTATCCTGACGTACCAAAATGGAGGAATAATTCTGGTCACAGAGCATTAGGAGATATTAGAGGAAGTATCGGTGAACTATCATATTATAGAGAAAATATTTTTTTGAATGATTAGATATTTTTCCCTTTGTCAAGTATATTTTTCTAAAAAACGCAAATTAGTTTTTAGAGTTTATAATTCTCCGAGTAGTATGAAGAGTGCTGTTAGTATATTTATGGCCATTATTATGGTATCAACAACTTTAGCAGGTTGTGCATCAAATGATAGTATTAGCCAGACTAATGATGATGTAGATGAGTTACAAAAAAATCAAGACGAAATGACTTTATTATTGGAGGCCATGATAAATGAAAATATCGCTTTAAGGAACGATCTTGAAGCCTTGAATAATTCTTCTAACTCAATGATGTTACAAATAGATGAATTAGTTCTAGAAAGACAGGCGTTACTTTCGCAATTAAGTTCCAGTGATTACAATACCTCTTCATTATACAATATTATGGTGGATCAAACGCTTGAGTTAGCCGCACTACAAACACTTCTTGAATTAGAAGGAGAAGCTATTGAAAGTCTTGATAATGCTCTAGAGTCTACTAAACAATCTCTGCAAGAGCTTTCAGATCAAGTGATTTTGTATAGACCTCTCCCAAATGTTGATTGCCCATCAATTAGTTCTGGTATTACTGTGATTTCTGGAGTTGATGATGGCTCAGGTAAAGGAGAAGCAAATGATGGAATTCTACATCTTGATGAAGGAACACATAGTTTTTCTTTCTGCAACACCGTATTTGATAGGCTAACAGATGATTTATCATTGCCTCAGGGATCTTCAGGGCTTACTTGGATTATTGAATTGGATGAAGTTGTTTTATTCACTGGAAATAATGGTTCCACTGGCCTTGAATTATGGGCTAGTGACGGCACTAGAGATGGAACAAAGCTAGTAAAAGATATTCTTCCAGGCGTTTATTCTAGTGGACTTATAGATCCAGTTAGATTTGCTGATGGGATATTATTTGCTGCAAGTAATGGATTAAATGGAAGTGAATTATGGTTCTCAGATGGAACAGAAGAAGGAACTTACATGGTTAAGGACATCAATGAAGGATATGCCAGAGGTCTTTTATCATCTGCAGTGAATGGATACTCTTCACTAATTACAGTTGCCAGAACAGGCGCTTATTTCAGGGCAACAAATGGAATAAATGGTACTGAGTTATGGTTTACCGACGCTACAGAACAAGGAACCTACATGGTTTCAGATATTAATCCTGGGGCCTCAGAAAGTATACCAAGCTCATTAATGACGATTGCTGATGTAGTTTACTTCTCTGCTAATAATGGTGTAAATGGGACAGAACTTTGGAAGAGTGATGGCACTGATCAAGGCACTTCGATGATAATGGATATTAATCCTGGTTCTGCGAGCAGTGATCCTTCACAAATGACACAAGCCGGGGGCTTAATTTATTTCTCAGCTAGCGACGGTGTTGTTGGTCAAGAATTATGGAAAACTACCGGATTGTCAATTACTACAGGATTAGTTAAAGATATCCGCAACGGTTCTTTTGGCAGTTATCCAGGTAACTTCATTGAATTCAATGATAAATTATATTTCTCCGCTGGTTCGTTCAGAGAGGATTGGAATATTAGTAGGGCTGAACTATGGACAAGTTCAGGAACTAATGAATCTACATCTAGGGTCGGTGAAGATCAAGAATTCTATGGTAACCCCGGAACAATGACTATTTTTGGAGATCAATTATTTATGTCGCTATCTACATTTGTTGCTTCAGCTTGGAGAAATTATACTTCTTGTATTTGGGAAGGGAATACGGAACAAGTTGATAGTGGTTTAGATGATTTATGGTATTGTACTAACCCACTCTTCGAACATTGGACTGATACAAATATTTCTGAGATAGAAGATAGATGGAATTACTGTGAATATAACAGTATGAATGGAGAATGGTATTGTACAGATTTTATTGACCAAGATCCAGAAAATGAATTCCTTTATAATCAGGAAAAACATATAGAATTTGATTTCTGGGGGAACTTTGAGACTGGAAATGAACCTGCATTATCCGATGGGACACTTGATGGAACTTACATAATTAAAGAAGTTGCACCATGGACTTTCAATGGAGAAATTTGGTTTAATGCCAATTCAATGAATTATGGACCTATTGGATCCGACCCTCAAGTAATTGGTGATGTTGTTTACTTCTTTGGTTGGACCCCACAAAATTATTGGGAACTTTTCAGAACCGACGGTAGTGCCGATGGGACTATGTTAGTGAAAGATTTGTATCCCGGATACTTTGAATCTGATTGGCCAACTAGTCTGACAACTTTAGAGAACATGGAGTCAGTATTATGGTTTGGAGATGATCCAGAGTATGGTATTCAGTTGAGGATATATTACGAAGGTACAGGCTCTTACTTCTAGATTTACTATATATCGAGATATTATTATGGATGATATTGATAATCAAATATTATCTCAATTAAGACACAATGTAATTTCTAAAATGAGAGCTTATGTCGATATAAATAATGAAAGATTATTTTCTGATTATGAATTATCACAATTATCTAAAATTGAAGTATCTTTTCTTACTAAAAATTCTATTTCAAGACATGGTCTAACAACTAATTCAGATAAGTCGAAAAAAATTAGCCCAAGTAATTGTAAAGTTAGATTGAATAGAAAATTGTTCGAGCAAAAATATTCCTTATATGCTGAGTTCGTACTTTATCATGAATATATTCATTGTTTAGGGAATTTTTCTCATGATAAAAATTTCCGTCAATTAGAAAATCTCTGGCCTAATATAGAAAAAATGAGTATTTTTGGCAGACAATTAACTAGGGAATTACAGGAAAATAATTCTCAATGGGCTTGGACATGTTCCAAATGTGGATTTATTGTAAAGCGCAGCACTCGAAAATTTAGAAGTAATTATTTTCATAAAGAATGTCTTGGTAAATTAGAAAATATACCTATCATTCGTCCCACCAGTTTGGAACATTGAACCAATTCTCATGATTTACAGGCCTATCTACAGTAGGTAAAGTGAGTACTTGGTAACCTGCAAATATTGTCATTCCTGCAGATGCACATGGAGAAGGCAAATAGTCTTCTCCGGTTTCGGATACTACCAATTGAATTGTATGCCCTTTAGGAATAATTACGTCCATTGGATTAAATTCCATTAACATCCTATAACTTGTCATTGGAGATGTTGCTTTTGCTTCGTAACCCCCATCTCTATATCTGACATCCATAGTTGCGTGTCCTAATCTTAGACCTGAAGTCCCATCAAACATTGTTACGAATAATTGTCCTCCATTACAAGTATTTGTTCTAGCATCAATATGTAATGTTGGTAGTCCGGAAATATGCATATCTTCAGTCAGTGGTTGACTCGTAATAGTCATCGATTGTTGTGAATTAACAGTTCCAGACATCCCACCATCCCAGTCTGCGATTGCGTATTGAATATTGATAGTGTCTTCTGCTGGCCACGTCTCTTCAATATGCCATTCCCCGTCATTTCTTTGCACTTGAACATAAGACTCTGGCTCCTCACCTATTCCTTTCAAGTAATATTCGAACCATGGGAATAGTTCGACTGCCCAATCCATTCTTGAGACACTAGGGAATGCTTCAGCGCCATATCCTGATTCTAATCCTTCATGAACACTTGGTTGATCAGGGTAGTTGTGCCCCCACTGACCAGAAATAGTTCGAACATTTATGCCTGCATCTTTCAATAATTGATGAGTCGGAAATGCATGATATGGATCAACATTCCAATCTTGTAAACCCCAAACGATGTATACACTTCCATTGTAATTATCGATTACATCCTGTAAATGATATCTCTCATCCCAATAATCATTCCATTCATCTCCGCCGAGTCCTGCTCCTAACCAAGTAGTAAATGGACTCAAAGGTCCTATAGCATCATCAGTACAAAATCTCATATCATCGCTTGTAGCATCAGCAGTAGCTCCTTCGTACAGAACGTCGTATAGCATTGCCCTAGCTTCACTAGATCCATTTCTATAGAACATCTGTTGAACTCCTATAGATCCAGAAATTGGAACAATTGTTTTCAGGTGTTCAGATGGATTTTGAGCAGCTTCCCAGTTTGTAGTTCCAGCATACGATTTACCCATTAATCCAACATTCCCGTTTGACCAATCTTGTTCTCCAAGCCAATGAACAGCTGCTTGAATTCCTATTTGCTCACCGAGACCTTTTACATCTTGACAATGGGTTGACTGACCGGTGCCAAATGTTGAAATCTGTGCCAGAGCATATCCATGGGGGACAAATTCTTCTAGAACCCATAATCCTACTCCTGCATCAGGAACTGTATTTGGGTTAGAATCATCTCCAACTACACCTTCACCTCCAAAATCATAGTATGGATGTACAGTTGCAATTACTGGCACTTCCGTTCCATTTGGTACATCTGGCATCCATAACGAGATATGCATTAAAGCTGGACCTGGATATCCTACATCTTGTTCAGATAGTGGTAGTTCGACTTCTACGAAGTGTTCGGTCGGACCCGACCAAGAATAAATTCCCTCAACTGGAAGTTGACTTCTCCATCCAGTCATATTTAGTTTCATATTTTCTCTTTCATGGATTGGAGTTTCCCACCATTCCTCGTTTTCATCTATTTGTTTTGTATCTTCGGCTAAACAACCAGCTAATGTGGGCACAGTCATGAGTAAACACATCATGAGTGCGAGAGTGCGCATATACTTCCGAATTTATGATAGGATAAAATATAGACTGTGTTTTTGTGTAATGGTTTCACTATGTTTTTTCTAATTGTATATCTAAAACTAAGTGATCCCAATGCGGTGCATAAGATTTAATTTTGTTAATTTTACAATTAGTCATGGTATAATTATGATTTATTTTTTGTAATTTTTCAGAAGTTTCTAAGATAAATTTCTCATGATTATTAGATGGTGATAACCCATGGATATGCAGTATTCCTCCCTCTTCTTTTATGCAGTTTAAAGCCACATGATAGGAATCTTCTGCAGTTGGTAGTAGCCCAAGCAATACTCTATCGGCTATATTCTCTAAATGTTCAGTAGTTTTTCGATTATCTCCCTCAATAATAGTACATTTTCCCTCTACATTATTTTTTTGAAGGTTATATGATAGTGCATTGATAGAATTTATATTCCACTCACAAGAATAAACATGTTTCACCTTATTTTTTACTAATATTGGAAGTGTATAGTATCCGATTCCACAAAATAAATCTACCACTATTTCATTTTCTAATGTTACTTCACCCATCCTCCTCCTTTCATTAATATTGCCTGAAGAAAACATACACTGTGTAAGATGATAACCATATTTTATTCCATTTTCTTTTCTAATTACCCAATCACTTTCTCCAACCAACATTTCTACGGTTGATTCTCTTTTTTCACCAATTATTTCTCCAGATCTAGCTAACCTTTTTACATTCAAACTTTGACAAATTTTATTCCAAAAATCATCATTAATTATTGAATCCCAGTGTTCTTTCCTAAAAGATGAATTCGGAATCAGAGCAATATCATCAAATTTCTCCCAGCGCTTGGGGATATCATCTATTAATGCGGCTAATTTTTTATCTTCTAAATCTTTTAATTTTAGCAGAGAAAGAATATTTTTTCGTAGTTGAGAACTAGGTTTCTCCCTACTCATCGAAGTCTCCGAGATGCAGGATGGATTCAGACTTATGGTAGATGACTTTCTCCAACTATCATGCAGCGTATAGCAGTGTTACTGGTTTTCCTGCTTATTTCTCCAGTTTATTCTGCTTCTCCACCACCTGGAGAGCCAGATGTTGAAAATGATATTTGTTCAACTTGGAATAGTCAGAATGGTATTTGCGATGACTATCAATCTAATCTTGACGGCTCAAGTATTAGTGAATGGATTAAGTCATCAATTATCTTAAACGTAGTTGATGCAGATAGTGTATCCTTAACCGTATCAACAGCCGTACATGAATTGTCCCGTTCTGACTTAGATTTAGAAGATTTAGACTTAGAAGGAGATAGCAGTTTAGAAGATGGTGTTCCAGCAGATTATATCAGGAATTATCTTGATTTTCAAAGAAATGGATTTACTGTTGAAGAAAGAATGGTATCTTTAATCCAGACTAATATGAGAGAGTATATTGAAGATAACTTTGACTATACTGAAGATTCTCTTCTGAATACTATCTCATCTGTAGAATTTTCATCAACTGAAAATCTACAATGCACCTATGATAATTCACAAGATTCTATCGATGAAGTAAATGGTCGAACGAATGATCCATTCAATCCACCAATATGCTTTAGAGGTGTATTTATTTTAACAATGGATCCTGATAATTTAGGAATTAAAGATAACACCGGCGATTTAGATAGAATTATTCGAGGTCTTTTGTTGATGGGAGGAGACGTTGAATCTTCGTTTAATGCTAAAGCATTACCTGGACATTATGTAGAATTAACTGTATTCCCTCCCGATTATTCAACTGCATTTCAGGTAGATAGCCCCGGCATATTACTCACAAAAAATATACCAAATCAGATTTCTCAAAAATATGGTCATTTATCTCTAGATAATACAGAATCAGTGAATCTAAATTCAGATATTTCTGAAAGTTTGGTCATGAGAATTGAAAATAGAGATTCATCAACGACATTATTGATTGAAAGCCAACAACCATCTTTATCGATAGATGTATCAATCGATGCTAGAGATTCAAGTAATACTGAAATTCAGATGAAATTATCTTTACATTATCTTGATTCAAATACTTTGGATAACTGGTTAATTGATTTTGGTGATGATAAAATGAATATTCCAATAATCACTTCGGATGGTATTAGAATGCTAGATTATGAGTTGGAAGAAGACTTATCTCCTCTTTTGCAAGGAATTCCAATAGAGGAAATTTCAAAGGGTTTTTCAGATTTATTTGGTACTGAAATAAATTTTTTCCAGCCAGATTTTTCCCCCTCAGATAATCTTGGAGGATTAGATTTTAGGCATCGGAATGGAGAAACCTGTGATGAATTGTTAGAGTTTAGATACTGTTTAGAAGATGAAAATCCAATGTCAGGTAAGAACCCTATCTATATTCAATCAAGTTCTCAGCCTGTTCAAGTTCAAATGTC
>TARA_B100001093_G_scaffold337518_1_pt1 | contig 10422 bp, 7 predicted proteins | sample TARA_B100001093 | Tara Oceans TARA_B100001093 (sample SAMEA2623116) | marine metagenome | biome: marine biome (ENVO:00000447); feature: surface water layer (ENVO:00002042); material: "saline water (ENVO:00002010), including plankton (ENVO:xxxxxxxx)" | depth 5 m
TCATGAAAGTCTTCAAAAAAAGTGGCGTTATTGAATAAATTACTCATGTAAGTAATGAAAACTATAGTTAATATTGAATATATTATTTCATAAATATTATTGCCAGTATCATTTGAAAATAAAAGTTTCATTTTAAGTAAACCAGCAATATCTAATGGAGATTCATCTCGGTTCATATACCGAAATATATGAATATTAATTTAAATAATTTTATCAATTAAATTAATATTCATATGATTCAAAATCATATACATATTTACTAATAATAATATACAATACATAAATATACGTGATTAAAATAAAAAAAAATCCACAACAACAAAAGTTGGAAGCACGCCTAGGTATTCTTTCAATAGCAGCCATAGGTCCATATAATATTGGTGTGCGAGTATTCATGTTATCGTAATATATAAATAATATTTTAAGTCAAGTATTTATAATATATATCTTCTAGAATTGTATTAGTAATCTGTTGTCTTCTTAAATAACTGTCTTTCTTACTAGTTTCAACTAAGATATAATTAATATTTTTTTCAGTACAATACCAATTAAGTGTACCTTTTAAGTCTCCATATTTATAATTTCTAGTATTGTTATAAGCTCTCCATGTAGGTCCTTTAAAACTAACATTTAATTGGTTTGTAATATCTTCAACATCCATGTAATTATTATTATATGTTAATGTATTACCAAGACCACCTTCTTCATCATACTTAGTAGACTCGTGAAAGTCAATTACTAATGTTGCATTATCAATTTGTTTTTCAACAATATTATTAATATTGTTATTCATACCATAATGTCTGTTGATATCATTAAAAGGATTAATGATTCCTTGTTCCCGATCATAAAAAAGTATTCCACATTTATTAACAATAATTAATTTTATAGAACCTTTATTAATTTTATGATTGTTAAAATAATCAATAGCAGCATAATGTGGTGCTAATTCATTGCCATGTGTTCCTGATATAATTACAATTTTTGGTCCTGGAATATTGGAATCATATTCTAGTATTATAGGACTTCTACACCAATAATATAAATATGCTAAAACTAGTATCGTGCAAGATATAATAATTGTTATAATTGTAATAATCATTATTATATTAAGTATATATTATCTATTCGGTTACTGATACATCAATAGAATCCATAGTTCTTTTACGCATATGATAATTAATAGCAAACATTTGTTGTGATGGATGTAAATTATTAACATATTCAATGACAATAGACATATTAATGGATTTTTTAGCATCTACCAATTCATCTAGATATTTTCTATGAATAGTAAACATGTGAGTTCTAAATTGATAAGGGTATTCCTTAAGAGGTTTTTTCTTTTTGATATAACAATTTACATAGTTTTGATATAATCCCTTAGTATAATTATGTAGTTGACTTCTAAAAACAGAAAATGCTTTTCCATCTTCAGGAAACATCTTCAAGTATTCAGAGACCTTATTTTGTTGCCTTAAAGTAAGATATCTATATTGAATTTTAGGTTGATTACCTTTCAATCGTCTTACCTCTTCATAGATAGGATTACGAATTTTTGCTCTATTATTATTTGTTAGGTTACTAAAAACTAAACCTTGTACATTGTAAGGTGTATTTTTAGATGCATATGTATCTAAAAGGTCTTGAATATCACTATGTTGGATGTTAGTTTTATATACTTCAGGGAATTTAACTGAAGTTTTTTCTTGTAGCAATGTTTTTAATGATATATCTTCATATGGAACAACAGTTAAATTATCTGTAGTTTGACAGATTTTGTAAACTTTAACCAATACCAAGTTAGCTTTATTATAAGGAACTACTATACGATTATCTGGATGCTGTAAAACAAAACTATAACATAATCTTGATCCATCTTCATGTGTTTTTTTCAAGTAATCAAATTCTAATGATACTTCATTGCATGCTTCTAGAAACATATATCTAAAAGTTTTAGATCCAGTATGAAGATAAAAGCCTACATTAGCCTCTACACAACTACGACTAGTAATTTGCCAATCACCAGATTCACCTATCAATTCATCCCAGAAAACATTTATCATTGTTCCATCTACATATTCTTCTGCTTGAATGTTATCACATTTCCAATCTCCAAATGATTCAGAAGTATAATCTATAGATTTTGGAGGTGCAAACGATAATACTTGTTTATTATTAGTATTGAAAACTACGGATCTCATTAAACCAACACTAAGGTACTCTTCTTTTGTCATAGATAATTTATCATATCTGACAGTACAATAGGTTTGATTAGTTTTTTTGCTAGTAAAAAATTTACGGCAAAGTTTAGGTATATTATGATCTGGATTATTATCAAAAAGTCCAGCCTCAACGAATGAATGGAGATCTATCTCGCTCATGTTTATAATGAAATCAATAGTTATCTTTAACTTATTTTAATAGAATTTTTTCGTTATCAATATTAATTTCTAGTATAAATATAAGACAAGATGGCAGACAACGAAACACCTGTTCAAAACAAAGTAGATTTACAATTACAAGATATTATAGAGATAAATGCACCTAGTAATGAAATTTTAAATGAAAAACAGTTTGTAATAACCTATATTTCAATTGATAAAATTAAATTATGTAATGTTGAAACATTAGAATATACAACTTTGATTATAGATGAAGATGGTAATTTACATGATGAATCTATTGAATCAATAAATCTTATTAGTAGAGCTAGTAGTGATAGTTTTGCGATACAAAACAATTTAATTCCAGATAAATGGGTAGATATTCATTTTGGAGGAGATGTTCCTGAAGTTATTACAGGAGAAATAACTAGTTTAGAAAATGATATGATAGAGATAAGGTTGTTTCCTAATAATGAGATAATTTACATAGATTTTGCATACAAAGGAATACCAGAAGATTTACCAATCAATAAGATTAATGTTAGATCTCCACCTGAAGGTTCTAGAGTAGTTACTGATATGCCTTCATTAGAAGAAAGAGATACTGAAGATAGAGCAACAACGGGAGTGTCTATAGAAGAAATGGAATTATATCCAGAAGAAGTGGTAGATTCATCTGTAGATATAAAAGAAAGAATTAAAGAGTTTTTTATAGCTGATGATGATATATCATTTGGTGAGGACTTAGAAGAAATTATCCAGGAAGTAAGAGTAGATGAAGATAAGATAAGATTTAGTGTTGAAAATCAAACTAATGACTTACTCAATGATATGTTATCAACAATTCCTAATAGTAATAGAACACAGAGTGTTCTCTCAAGTTTACACAAAATGATTGAACGTTATAGGCAAGTTAGAAGAATGTATTCTGATTTTGATAGCTATGGTAATGCTATAATGCCAAAAATTAAAACAGCCGATTATAAACCTTTAATTAAGTACTTAAAAGATTTTAATAGAAAATTATACTGGATTTTGCCTATTGTGAAAAATACTAAAAAGTTATATGATGTATCATCTGAAGAAGTAATAGCTTACAGTGATGTGATGCCTTTAACATTAGCTGAACAACGTTTTAAAGAGGAGAGTGCAATAAATAGTTTTTACAACACATCTTCCGTAGACACTACTGAAAATAATAAATATATTTATTTATTGAAAGAATTAAATCCTCTACTACAAAAACATACAGATCCCTTATCTGAAGAAGACTTGTTAGTATTAAAAGAAACTAATGATAATATTATTGCATTAGTTGATAATCTAGGCGATTACTACTCATCAGTAAGCAAAAATGATAATATTAAGAGAAGAAAATTTTTACTAGATACATATACTACTTCTTTGCAAATACTTGAAACTATTAAAACAAAAGGTGGTGAATTTAATACTATAAAAAAGAAAATAATACCAAATTCAATGTTACCTATTAAATCTTTACTATTTCTTAATGAAGGTGTAGTTAGGTACTCAAGAATTAATTTGCCTGGCACTAATATAATTACAAGAGCTAACTTGAATACATATCCATTTTACTATTTTGATATACTTAATGTAAATTCTCTAGTACAAACAGTAACAATTGATTCGCTTGAAGATAAATTATCTTATGATAACTATCTTAATAACTTGACAGAATATATACTTGATGATACTATACAAGCAGGTGATAAATACGAAAAATATCTGGAAAAAGTTATTCCAAGAACAAAAAAATTATTTGAATTAGTAAAGAAATATATAAAAGGAAAATTATCCCTTTACAGTTTGATTGGATATTTAGAACCATTCGGTATTTATTTAAATGATCTTACTTATAAGCAATATGAGGAAATGAATAAATATATAAAAGTTTCAATTAAACAATACAAAAAGGATTTTGCTGAATCTTTTAAAACGTATAGATCAGTAATTCCTACTGGTAGAAATGTAGGTAAATATGGTCCTACAGGAAAGAATAACGATATTATAAGAATTTTGGATAATGCATCTCCATCAACTGAGATATCATCAAAAGAGATTATACTAGATGGTTATACTCTTAAAGACAGTGTGGATAATGATATTCTCTCAAATTCAGAAATAATTAAGTCCATATTAGATCAAGACGGAGGTTTATTATTTATGACAGCAATATCATTAGCTAACTCGCATTTATTATCAGCTATAAACATTACAGATCAAATAGAAGAGGTAGACAAAGAGTATAGAAGTACAATGGAAGAAGAGGAAAAAAATAACGAATGTAAAAAATATGTAATGAGTAAAAGATATAAGGCTCTTGATGAATTGGAAGATGATAATGATAAAGCTATATTTTTTGATAGTAAATTAGATCCTACAAGATATGAGATAATTGAAGAATATTCAGATAAACGTCAAGCATTAAATAAAAGAGATTTTAAAGCATTTTTAATTGACAACTTGAAGGCTAATATAGGCATGAATGATGAAGATGCATTAGAAGAAGCAGAAGCTATGTTAGAAGGAAAACGTGTAGTAAGAGAAGGACAATATGCTGCTCTTGAAGAAGAGGATAAACCTGTTAAGTATTATGAAAGAAAGCAAAATAAATGGGTTGTAGATGAAAAATTGCCGTCAGTAACAGTGGATGATAATGATTTATTTTGTAATATACAAAGTAAATGTTTCAGTTTAAAAGGAGAGTGTATTGATAAAGAATTAGCAGAATCAGCTATAAAACATAAGTCACTTGATCAAATATTAAAAGAGTTTGATAATAAATATGAAGTATCAAAAGAAACTCTTATTACATTATTACAAAATAGACTAGCGTATTATAGTAAATATATATTAAACATTGATAAGATTAATGAATACAATAATTATAAGTATGATAAAATGTACTACAAGCAAGGTATTGAGTATACTCAAGAAGAGGCTATACCTGTTTCTCCATATAAAAAATATTATGACATTATTATTGGTCAATCAGATTTTATTAAAAGAATGAATGATCTTTATACACTATGTTTTAAATTTACGAGAGAAGCAATAGAGGGAGAAAGTAAATGGTTCAGATATTGTACAGAAACAAATTTACAATTAGTACCAGTTTTTCAGTATGAAATAGCAAGTACTTGGCATTATTCTGGAGGTGATATAAATGATTATAATAAAACAATAGCAAAAATCAAGAAAGAACAAGGTAAAATTAGCGATGATGGTGACTCATGGGTAGATGAGCACTCAGGTGCAAAAATATGTGATATTGCATTTGATACTGAGGAAGGATATGAAGAATCTGGATTTAAAAAAATTAGTAGGGAAATTCTAGAAGCTGAAATAGGGAGCGCTAATACATCATCAGAAGCACAAAAATCTGACTCTGATCCAAAATCAGATGATCCAGACACTAGAGTATGTTTAATAGTTATAAATGCGATGAGTAAATATATGGGAATAAACATCAATGATAAACACGAGTTTATAGTATCAAATGTTCTAATTACAAATAGCAGAGCATTAGGATCTCAATCTGACTATGAAGCTAAAGCAGCTCTTCTTCTTAAAAAGCGAAATAAACAACTACCATCATGGAATACTATAAAGAATCAGTCATTAATAATATTGACATTGAGTTATATGATTGTAGCTATTCAAACTAGTACACCACCAATTAAGACTAGAAAAGTTTTTCCAGGTTGTATAAAATCATTAGAGGGATATCCTTTATTTGACAGTTCAGATTTATCTACTATAGAGTATATATCATGTATTGCGGCTCAAATCAGTTCAAGTCAAGATCCCTGGAATACTATTAAAAGATTAGGTCAAAAAAGTATTACAAAATTAGTAAAATCAAATATAGATAAGTATGTTTTAAAAAATGATGAAATAAGAAAGCTTATAAAACATAAACTTGAGTGGTTAGTATTGAATAAAGATAACGAAATTCCTATAGACTTAGATATTAGTAACTGGCAAACATTTATGCCTCCATTAGTTCCTATAGAATTAAAAACTATACAGGGAATTAGTGATAATTTTAAAGACAAGTTTATGAAAAATCTAAGAAACGGAAATAAAGAGCAAAGAGAACAAATTAGCGTGATTCAAGGTAAAATAATTTATTTCTCAACTGCATTTTTGAAAAAAGTACAAGACGTAATTAGTAAGAAGAAAGCTTTATTAACTAATTCTGTTTCAGAACCATTTGTAGAAAATGTGTGTTGTCAAGAAACAGTTAAAAATTCTGTTCTAGATTATTTTGCAAAAGAAGATAATTCAATAAGTGGTATTGATGAACAAGTAGTAGTTTTATCTAATATTATGACTGATGTAGTAGACATATCAAAATCATTGAGTATACTATCATTAGAAGATACAAGACTAATATATCCAAAATTGACAAATCGTTTTAGTGAAGAAACAATTTATTTATGTTTTATTAATTTTTGCAACTATGAGAATGAAATTCCTATACCAGAAGATTTAGTTCCATATTGTTTTGATAAACCAAGCGAATACGATAAGTTTGACGATATTAGCGAAAAGATTAGAAAATTAAAGAGAGACGGAAAGAACTTTAATGAAGGTGATCTTCAATCATTGTTGAAGGCAAAGAATAAAAATAATTTATTAGAAATGGAATTCCAACAACAAGAAGTTTCGGAGATACAAAAAATACGTAGTTTAATAGATAAATTAGATGAGTTAGAGAATGATGAAATACCTTCAGCACTAAGACAACGATTGTTACAGGTACTAGATGTGTTTAGTGTAACAATAAAAGAAGATCCTGAAGAGTTAAAATCATTAACTAATTACTTGTTTACTGCAAATCAAGCAATGAGAGTTGAAATAAAAGATTTTATTAATAAAAATACACGAATGAAAAGATCTATGAAGGTTAGTATTAATAATTTTATAGATAGTTTTGCTAATTTTGAAAATTTAAGACTAGATACTGATGAAGGTATGTTTTCTACTCAAGATGATGAAAGTGTTTTTAGATCAATTCAGTATGTAAAAAACTGTCTCTATGAATTAACAAAAGTTTATTCTAATATTGTTATAAATGAATGTGACTATAAGAAAATACATGTTCCTAGGTATTGGAAATTATCAAAAAGACATGAAGAAACAGTTAAGAAAATGGTAAGAGACAGTTATGTGTCATTAGGTAGATTTTATAAAGATCCTGCAATGATTCAATTGTTAAATAAAGTACAAAGTAATACTAGTAATGTGAATTTATTAATGAATGAACTAATATGTTTTAGTTCAGTGAAAAATGATAATAATGAGACACTATATTCTGTATTAAATAAAAATAGTGTAATTAAATTAGCTGAATTTTTATTTTTAAGTGCATTGAGAGAACATGCTGTCTTAATTGACGAAATCGTAGTTAAAATAGTTAGAAAACCTCTAGAAATTGGTGAAGAGTTGGCCAGTGTTGAAAAACAAAATGCTCTAGCTAGTGAATTAGTAGATGAATTAGATATTGTTTCAGGAGAAACTTTAGATTTATCTAAGAAAGTATCTGAGTATTTGTTAACGATTATGAATATATTTATAAAGACAAAGAAAGAGATTAACTATAGTTATCAAGATATGATGGATTTAGTAAACAGAGCAAAAGAAAAAGAAAAAGATGATATTACAAGAAAATTAAAAGATCTTACTGACGAGGAAAGAGCAGTTGATAATGAATTAAAAAAAAATAAGCTAGGTGATTGGGGATTAGGATTACAAAAAGGGTTAACTCAATATGTAGCTGATTTCTATGACAGAGAAATTGAAGAAAACGAACATCAATCATTACAAGAAAGACAACTTGATAATTTAGGATTAACTGATGATACTGAGAGAAGTTTTATGGTTGATGCTATGAATGATTCTGCTAGAATTCAACATGATATTGAAAGAGAAGAATTTGACCTTAGTATGTTACCAGAGGATGATGATCATGGTGATACTGATGATGTACAATACGGCTATTATTAAACTATATACATTATAAAAAAAAATAAATAATATATATAGTACACAATGTTAACTAGAAGTTTCATGAAAAAACATATAATATCATTTTCAGTTTTACTATTTGTAGCTATATATTTAATAATTAATCATATAAAACCATCTTTTCTCTACACAAATGAAGGTGCTTTAAGACAATTTGGGTTAGGTTATAAAAATAAGACTGTTATACCTTTATGGTTGATAGCTATAATAGCAGCTATTCTCTCATATACAATAATATTGTATTGGCTTACTTTACCAAGATTACAGTTTTAATAGTTTTATTAATAATTATAAATAAAACTATTTATTGGGTTACTTCGTAAACCTTTCTGGTTTCTGAGCTTTTGGCTTCTTCTACCTTTTTCTGTTGTTTTTCATAGTCATCATGACGTTTCTTCATTTCATCCGCAGATGTACCACAATCACCATTCATTATATAGTTAGAACTGACAGATGTTATTAAACTTCCTGTTAAAATATACCATAATCCTTCAGATACTAATTCTTTTAATTCTACAAGTTTGTATAAATCAGCTTTATAGTCATCTGCTCCATCTTTAAAAAGTGGAGTCATTTTATTCCAAAATTGATCATATGTACCTGGTGTAATTTCATTAATTAATAATGATGGATCACTGTAAATGTGTTGAACAGCTTCTATAGCTAATTTACTTGAGTCACCACCCTTTTGTTTTTTCTTTCTCCCCCCTTCTTGGGTATTAACTACGTCTTTTTTCCCTGGTGTAAGCCTACTGGTAAAATCATCTTTTAGGATATGATCAATTAGAAGGTTTCTTGCACCAGCAGCATTAGCTATTAAATATCCGAATGTATTAGAGAAAGGGGCTTTCCAACCAGGGAATTGAGCTAACATAATATTGAGTAAACCAAATATAAAAACCCAAGGTACAATTGTTACCATAAATGCAAGATAATAATTGGTATTACCGCATCTACTAGCAATAGCTGTTAAATTAATGAAATATTGAGATACAACTACACCTAAATAATATATGATGGTATATATTGTTTCACTTTGTCCCATTTGAAGGTTATATCGTACAATAAAATAGATCAATGTTAATACTAAGAAAAATATTAATCCAGTTGTAGCAGAACTACTGTTTGTTGTCATATTATAAATATTATGTATAATATTTTTTGATATTATCCCATTAATAATACATATGGAAGAGAAAATTAAAGCAACTCTTGTAGAACCAGGTGTTAGATATTTTATTAATGCAACCTTGAAAAAATGTAACGATACTAAAAATACTTATTACAGTCATATATTTAATGTAAGCTGTCTAGTAGGTTTCTTGATAGTTTTAGGAATATTTTTATTAATTAGATATAAGGGTAAATTATCACCTATTGAAAAAGAAAAAAAGATTAATGAACAAAGGCATTACATTTTAAGTAAAATAAAACAATTTCAAGATATTAAACAACAGAGACGTCAAGAACTAATAACTAATCTACCTAAATGGGAGTCTGATTTTAAGATAATGAATGAGAAATTTTATAAATAATTATAATATACAATGGATAAAGAAAGTCAAGATAGTTTACCAGATCAATTAGATGAATTACAAATAGCTGAAGTAGATAGTAATAAGTCGGTAGATAGTAGTGAATCTGTAGATAGTAAGGACTCAGTAGATAGTAACCAATCACCAGATTCTAGTACAGTACTAAGATCTAGACCAATAACTGATAACAATGTAGTGATTTCTGAAGAAGAAACAGTAGAGGATAAATATGAACCTTGTTATACTAAAGAACAATTAGAAGCTATTAATAAATTCTATCAACTAAAAGGAAAATACGATGAGATTGTAAGAAGGAAAAAACAAAAAATTATTAATAATACAAGTTTATCAAAGAGAGAAAAGAAGAGAATGTGGTCATCTGAGAAAATAAAATGTATTAATTGTAGAAAACCTGTTGGAACTTTTTTTTCAGTTAAAAATAGAAG
>TARA_B100001093_G_scaffold81751_2_pt1 | contig 10420 bp, 8 predicted proteins | sample TARA_B100001093 | Tara Oceans TARA_B100001093 (sample SAMEA2623116) | marine metagenome | biome: marine biome (ENVO:00000447); feature: surface water layer (ENVO:00002042); material: "saline water (ENVO:00002010), including plankton (ENVO:xxxxxxxx)" | depth 5 m
GCCAAATTATTCTTTAAATTTATAATTGATAATAGCACTGATTATATATATCAGTGAGTATTATCTGGTTTGATTATGCTTTTTATCCAATTCATGAATGAATTTTCTCTTAAAGAATATCGATCAAGCATGTCAAAGTCATATGCAAGTTTTTTTGGGTCATTAAAAAAGTCTTTTCTGGTATTAAACTCTTTTGCATCTAATTTTTTTATAAACTTGGCTGGATTACCGGCATAAATACAATTTTCAGGAACATCTTTTGTTACAACAGATCCTGCTCCAATAATGCTGTTTTTGCCAATGGTTACCCCTTTACAAATAATTGCGCTATCGCCAATCCAAACATTTTCTTTTATAGATATAGGTTTTGTAGTTCCGACAGGTTGAGCACGATCATATATACCATGCCAGTCAGCATCTGATATGTATGCACCATGGGCAATCATACAAGCGTCTCCTATTTCAATTCTTTCAGCTGCCATGATTCTTACACCTGGAGTGATCAATGAATATTTACCAATAACAATTTCTCCTTGATTATCACCGATATTCCATGATGTAAATTGAATATTAGCGTCGCTAGCCCCTATTAATGTTGGGTAGTCGTCCACATAAACACTGTTACCAAAAACTTTTATATATCTCGGCTTAAAATATGCACCGCCTTTACCTAAATATTTAAATTGTGGTTTAAGGAAATGATTTACATATATTTTATTTATCTTAGTAGCAAATTTTTTTAGCCAATAAGGTCTATTATCTTTTCTAATAGAAATCTCCTAATTAATATTTTTCTTATGCTAAAGTAGCAAAAAATATTTCTAATTTAAGTTGAGTACTAAATACATTATAGAGTTTAAAAGCATAGTCAAGATAGGTCTGCCTATCTTTGGATCGCAAATGTCTTATATGCTTATGGGCACCACAGATACTATTATTGCTGGAAGAGCTAGTGCAACAGACTTAGCTGGGTTGGCTGTAGGTACCGCATTTGCAAATACTTTATGGTTCTTTGTCACTGGTGTAATTTTTTCAGTAACTCCAATAGTTGCACAACTATTTGGTGCCAAGAAATTTAAAGAAATTGGTCAAAAATTAAGAGAAATATTATGGATAGCCGGTTTTCTTGGCTTTCTGCTAGCTTGCATCATTTTTAATTTAGAATTTTTGCTTAAGTTATTGCCAATAAAAGATTCCATTACGAATGTTACTTCAGGCTATCTCAAGGCTGTTGCGCCAGGTATAGCATTTATAACAATATTTACTTGTTTAAGGTGTTACAGCGAAGGCATGACTCTAACAAAACCCATATTCATCATTGCTTTTACAGGTATGTTGTTAAATATTCCACTAGACCTAATTTTTGTATATGGATGGTTTGGATTTCCTGAACTTGGGGGAGTTGGGTGTGGTGTTGCTACTTCAATTGTTGCATTTATTATGATGGTTGTTTTATTTATCTATATTTCTCTATCAAAGAACTACAAAAAAACTAAACCTTTCTTAAAATTTACATTGCCATCTTTTGAAACAACAAAAGAAGTATTTAAGCTTGGTTTGCCTATAGGTATAGGAATTTTCATTGAACTAAGCATGTTCTCTGGCGCTGCAATTATATTAAGCGTTTTAGGTGAAGTAGTGGTAGCTAGTCATACTGTAGCAATTAATATTGCTAGTTTATTTTTCATGGTGCCGCTTGCAATTGGATTAGCTGCTGCAACTAGGGTTGGAAATCTAATTGGTGAAAACAGAATGCATCAAGCAAAAATAGCATCATATTCAACAATATATTTATGCATACTTGGCGCATTAATTAATGTATTTATTATTTTAGTATTTAGTTCAAAGATTGTAGGACTATATACAACAGAGCTACCTGTTTTTGAGCTTGCAATAAGTTTAATTATTTTCGCTGCAATATTTCAGATACCTGATGGAATTCAAATGGGTGCTTTAGGAAGCCTAAGAGGTTATAAAGATACCTTTATTCCAATGATTTTACTTTTAATTTCTTATTGGATTTTTGCTATGCCTATTGGCTTCTATCTAACAAACTATGGCTTTGATGCACCTTTGGGGGCCAAAGGGATGTGGTTCGGTATGATAATCGGTTTAAGTATTTTTTCTATATTATCAATTTTAAGATTAAGGTGGATTATTAAAAAGTCACTAAATCTTAAGAATTTAAAACCTGAGAAACTTTTGACCCAATAGAAACTAAGTTATCTGCTATGTGCACTCCACATTCTGTTAATTTTTTTATTTTATCTTCAGCGGTACCCTTGCCACCAGCAATAATAGCTCCAGCGTGACCCATTCTTTTTCCAGCAGGTGCAGTTTGACCTGCGATATATGATATAACTGGTTTTGTAATATTATTTTTAATATATTCTGCAGCCGATTCTTCAGCATTACCACCGATTTCCCCAACCATTACAATAGCTTCTGTTTGATCATCTTTTTCAAATAGTTTTAATATGTCTATAAAAGAAGAACCTGGTATTGGATCTCCACCAATGCCAACACAGCTGCTTTGCCCAAATCCCAAGTCGGTAGTTTGTTTCACTGCTTCATATGTAAGGGTTCCTGATCTAGAGATGATTCCAATAGATCCGGGTTTATGGATATTTCCAGGCATTATTCCCAATTTAGCTTCTCCAGGAGTAATGACACCTGGACAATTTGGTCCTATAAGTCTGACACCAAGGTTATCAACCTTTTTTTTAACATCGAGCATATCTAATGTGGGAACACCTTCTGTTATGCAAATAATTAATTTAATTCCTGCTTCAGCAGATTCTAGTATTGATTCTTTACAAAATTTCGCAGGTACAAAAATTATTGAAGCATTTGGCTCTTCTTCTTTCATAGCCTCTTCGACTGAATTAAAGACGGGCCTATTAAGATGAACTTGGCCTCCTTTGCCAGGTGTAACTCCTGCAACAATATTTGTTCCATATTCAATAGATTGTTCAGAATGTAGAGTTCCTTGTGAGCCAGTAAAACCCTGAACTAATAATCTAGTTTCTTTATTAACTAAAATACTCATTTTGCTAACTCTACCGCTTTATTGGCAGCCTCTGCTAAATTATTTATGCTGTGAATGGCTATATCTGCCTGAGATAAAATTTTTGCTCCTAGGTCAGCATTATTACCCTCAAGTCTTACAACAACAGGGATATTAATATCAACTTCTTTAATAGCTTCCACAACACCTTCTGCAATTAGATCGCATCTGACTATACCACCAAATATATTAACAAGAACAACTTTAACTTCTGGATCTTTTAAAATAATTTTAAAGGCCTTTGAAACTCTTTCTTGAGTTGCAGTGCCCCCAACATCTAAAAAATTAGCTGGATTGCCACCAAAAAATTTAATAGTATCCATTGTCCCCATTGCCAATCCAGCACCATTAACCATACAGCCGATATTTCCATCCAACGAAACATAGCTCAAATCACTTTTAGCTGCTTCTGCTTCTTGCGGATCTTCTTGAGATTCGTCATACATTTCTTGCAGCTCAGGATGTCTAAATAAAGCATTGGAATCTATATTTAATTTTGCATCTAAACAATGCAGATCACCATTTTCATTTATTACAAGTGGGTTAATCTCAAGAAGGCTTAGGTCTTTTTCAACAAATAATCTTAAAAGGTTTTCAATCATAGGAATAAATTGTTTTGTTTGTATATCGTCAAGTTCTAGAACCTTTGCAATGGTGATAGCATCTTCCTGTGAATCTAAACTATTAAGATCTATACCTTGGTAAATAATTTTTTCTGGAGAGTTTTTAGCAACATCTTCAATATTTACTCCTCCTTCACTAGATCCAATAAAAACAATTTTTTGTGAATCTCTGTCAACCACAGCACTCAAATATAGCTCTTTTGTAATATTGGTACACTCTTCAATTAATATTGAATTAACAAGTTGTCCATTTTTGTCTGTTTGATATGTTACTAGTCTTTTGCCCAACCATTTTTCAGAAAATTTAGTTGCTAACTCAACAGAATCAATTAATTCAACTCCTCCAGCCTTACCCCTTCCTCCTGCATGAACTTGAGCCTTAACAACCCATCTTGATCCACCAATTTCTTTACAAGCATCGGCAGCTTCGCTAGCATTAAATATAACTTTTCCTTTTGAAACAGGAAGATTGTATTGGGCAAATAAAGATTTGCCTTGATATTCATGAAGGTTCATTTACGCTTATTTCCTATATGGATCGCTTGATTATTAGAAGCTAACGCAGCTTCATGAAAAGCTTCTGATACTGTTGGATGACTAAACATTGTTAGAGCTATATCTTCAGAACTTGCACCAAATTCCATTGAAATAAGTGCTTGTTGAACAATCTCAGCAGCAGCAGGACCAAATACATGGACACCAAGTAATGTATCTGTTTTCTTATCAGATAATACTTTAACGAATCCAACAGACTGATCTACAGCTAATGCTCTTCCAGAGGCTGCAAATGGAAATTTTCCAACTTTATAATCAACATTCTCTAGCTTCAACTCATCTTCATTACTTCCAACCCATGCAATTTCAGGATGAGAATAAATTACAGAAGGTACAAGATCATAGTTAACTTGAGCATGCTTATCAGCAATTCTTTCTGCTACCATTATGCCCTCTTCACTTCCCTTATGAGCCAACATAGGCCCTCTTACTACGTCTCCAACAGCCCATATATTTGAAACTGATGTTTGACAAAATTCATTAACTTCAATGTATCCGTTGTCTATTTTTATATTTAAGCCTTCATCAATTACTCCTGATGAATTTGGCGACCTCCCAACTGCAACAATTAATTTATCAAATTTTTTCTTAATTTCTTTGCCATTATGTTCATATGTAACAGAAACAGAGTCCTTGTTTTCCGTGGATTTTGTAACCTTTGAACTTAACTGAATATCTAAACCCTGTTTCTTAAATTCTTTTAGTGATTCATTTGAGATGTCTTTATCTGCTATTGGAAGAAAATCATCAAGCGCCTCAATGACAGTAACCTCAGAACCAAGTCTTGACCAAACACTTCCAAGTTCTAAACCTATAATTCCAGCCCCAACAACCCCGAGTGTCTTGGGGACTTTGTCAAAAGAGAGAGCGCCAGTACTGTCTACAATATGCTTGCCGAAAACAGCAGACGGTATCTCAATTGGTTTTGATCCGGTTGCTATAATAATATTTTTTGTTTCGATATTTTCTGTTGAGCCATCGGTCTTAAAAACCTCTACTGTATTAGAAGAAATAACTTTACCTCTTCCTTGCATTGACTGAACTTTGTTGGCTGAAAATAATCCAGTAATACCTCCAGTTAGCTTGCTAACAATATTATCCTTTCTCTTCATCATTGCGTTAAGGTCTAATCCTAATTTTTCAATTTTGATACCATGTTCTTTAAGATTCTTATTAGCTTCATAATATCTATGTGATGAATCTAAAAGGGCTTTGGATGGTATGCATCCAACGTTTAAACAAGTGCCTCCAAGATTTACATTTCCTTTTTGGTCGATTGATTCTTCTATACATAAAGTTTTCAGTCCTAATTGAGATGCCTTTATAGCAGCAACATAACCTGCTGGACCACTTCCTATAACAATCACATCAAACATATTTTTCCTTTATTATAAATTTAGTAACAACCTTTCAGGTGATTCAAGCTGCTCCTTTATAGACACTAAAAAAGTTACAGCCTCTTTTCCATCTAACAATCTATGATCATAACTCATAGCAAGATACATCATTGGTCTAATTACAACCTCACCATTAATTGCAACAGGTCTATCTTGGATAGCATGCATTCCTAAAATTGCGGTTTGGGGTGCATTTAAAATTGGTGTTGATAATAAAGATCCAAAAATTCCACCATTTGAGATTGTAAAAGTGCCCCCCTGCATCTCTTCAATAGATAATTTACCAGTTCTTGCCTTTTCTGAATAACTTAATATAGATTTTTCTATTTCAGGTAATGATTTTGTATCAGCATCTTTGATTATTGGGACAACCAAACCTCTTTCAGTTGAAACAGCAACTCCAATATCTTGAAAACCATGATAAACAATGTCATCACCATCAATAGATGCATTAACTTCTGGAAATTTCTTTAATGCCTGAACAGCAGCGATAACAAAGAAACCCATAAAACCTAACTTCACTTCATGTTCTTTTTCGAATTCAGCTCCATATTTAGATCTAAGCTCTTTAATTGGCAACATATCTACTTCATTAAAAGTTGTTAACATTGCTGTTTCTTGTTTTACAGATACAAGTCTTTTTGCAATAGTTGATCTTAAACGTGACATTGGAACTCTTTTTTCAAGCCTATCACTTGAAATTAAGTTCTTTTCATAACCTTCTTTCGAATCTTTTTGATCTTTATCTAAGTGATTAATCACATCAGCCTTGGTTATTCGATCATCTTTTCCAGATGATTCAATTTCTTTAAGATCTAAATTTTCTTCAGAAATAATTTTCTTAGCTGCGGGGCCGATCTTTTTAGTTACACCCTTATCAACTTTTTTATTGTTTTTTACTGTTTTTTCTTTCGTATTGGACTGAGCTAAACTTGAATTGCTAGATTCAGAGAATTCTCCTATTACCTCAGCGCTAGAAACAATGTCACCCTCTGATTTAATAATCTTTGATATAACTCCGTCTGATTGAGCTAAGACCTCTAAAACAACTTTATCTGTTTCGATTTCTGCTATTACCTCGTCTTGATTTACTGTTTCACCCTCTTTCTTTAACCAGTTTGCGACTGTTCCGTCTGCAACAGATTCAGGAAAAGTAGGTGATTTTATTTTAATACTCATTTACAAATTGCCTCATTAATTAGATTTTCTTGTTGCTGAAGATGAAGTTTCATTAATCCAACTGCTGGAGCTGCTGCTGGAGGTCGACTAACTAAGCTCACTTCATAACCTTTATCTAATCTATCTAACACTCTTTGAATTCTATGCCTATGACTAAACCAAGCTCCTTGATTAAGTGGTTCTTCTTGGCACCATATAAATTCTTGTATATTTTCGTACTTTGCTAGTATTTCTTCAAGGTCATCATATGGAAAAGGATACAATTGTTCTATTCTTACAATAGCTGTATCTTTTAGATTTTCACTATTTCTTTTATTTAAGAGATCATAAAATACTTTGCCCGAACACATAATAAGCTTTTTAACATTTTTTTTATTTTTTAAATCATCATCAATTACGCATGAAAAACTGTCATTAGCCAACTCATCTAGGGTTGAAACCGCATCTGGATTTCTTAATAAACTTTTTGGTGAAATAACCACTAAAGGTGTTCTCATTTTTCTAATAGCTTGCCTTCTGAGCAGATGAAAAATTTGCTTTGGTGTGCTAGGAACACAGACTTGTATATTTTCTGAAGCACAAAGTTGTAAAAATCTTTCAATTCTCGCACTACTATGTTCAGGACCCTGTCCCTCATATCCATGAGGAAGAAGCATGACCAAGCCTGACAACCTTTCCCATTTATGCTGAGCTGATACTATAAATTGATCTATTACTACCTGAGCTCCATTAGCAAAATCACCAAACTGAGCTTCCCAAATAGTTAGTCCTGATGGCCATGTTGCAGAATAGCCATATTCAAAAGCCAAAACAGCCTCTTCAGATAATAATGAATCATATATATCGAATCGGGTACTATTTTCTTTAGCTATTTCAGATAAAGGTATAAAACCATCTCCAGTCTTAGAATCAAATACACATGCATGTCTATGAGAAAATGTTCCACGTCTTACGTCTTGTCCAGTTATTCTTATTGGGTATCCATCATCTAGTAATGTTGCATAAGCCATACTTTCAGCATATCCCCAATTAATTGGTATCTCTTCATTCGTCATTTTTGATCTATCTTTAAAAATTTTAGAGGCTTGAGATCCTAAATTAAAAGAGTTAGGTATCTTAAAAGTATCTATAGCAAGTTTCTTAAGTTTTTTCTTATCAATACTTGTATCAACTTTGGGCCACCACTTCACATTCATAAAAGGATCCCAGTCAAACCATAGGCTGTTATTTGGTTTTTTTGCTAAATTTTTAGCTACCGATTCTCCACTTTCGAGAGACTTTCTATAATTTGCTTTAATGGTTTTGGCTTGCTCAGGTGATAAAATTTCATCAGAAATCAAAACATCTTCATATTGTTTTACTACGCTATGATGTTCAGATATTTTTTTATACATTAACGGTTGAGTAGCAGATGGATCATCGGCTTCGTTATGGCCTCTTCTTCTATAACAAAATAAGTCTATTACAATGTCTTTTTTAAATTTATCTCTATATTTACAAGCAATCTTTGCTGCATTTACAACCATCTCAGGATCATCTCCATTTACATGAATGACTGGAGCTTGAATGATTTTTGCCACATCAGATGAATAATCAGTTGATCTCGAATCATTTATATTACTCGTCGTAAAACCAATTTGGTTATTAACAATAATGTGAATGGTTCCGCCCACATAAAAGCCTCTTGTCTGTGACATTTGAAGTGACTCCATTACAACACCTTGACCAGAAAATGATGCATCACCATGAAGCAGTACTGGAATAACTTTTGATCTATCTTTATCTTTTATTCTATCTTGTCGAGCTCTTACAGACCCAATAACAACAGGATCTACGATCTCTAAATGTGAAGGATTATTAAAAAGTGAAACATGAACTTCTCCTCCTTTGGTATCAAAATTTGAGGAAAATCCTAAATGATATTTTACATCTCCTGTACTAGCACCTTCTAGAGTTGAGTCCTCATCAAAGGCTGCAAACAGTTCTGATGGCAACTTTCCTAGAACATTAACGAGAAGATTTAATCTCCCTCTATGAGCCATTCCGAAGCAAATTTGATTAGCTCCCATAGATCCACAATTTTGTATAACACTCTCGACAAGTGGAACTAGAGATTCAGCACCATCAATACCAAAACGCTTCATTCCAGGATACTTAGCAGATAAATACTTTGCTAAGCCTTCAGCAGAATTTAATCTTTCATAAATATTTAGTTTTTCTTCATTATCAAAGCTATATCCTTGAAGTTTTGATTCAAATTTTCTTTGAAACCACCTTCTTTCTTTTGCCTCCATAATGTGATTGCATTCTATTCCAATATTTCCACAGTATATTTCTTCTAATCTTTTTATTATTTCCTTTAAAGGTAATTTCTTTGAGCCTGTATTAAAAGTATCTGTATAAAATTCTTGATCAAGATCATTATTGGAAAAACCATGAAATTCAATATTTAAATCCTCAATGGAGCGCCTTTGCATCATACCTAAAGGATCTAAACTTGCTTTTAGGTGACCCCTATTTCTATATGATTGTATGAGTCTAACTACTTTTCCTTGTCTCTCATCAACAGAAACCTTAAATTCTTTATTGCTTCTTGATATGTTTTTAAACTCTTTGATTATTTCTTGATGAGAAATTTCTCCATTAGATTTTGGATGACTTGGAAGATTGGTAAAGAAATCTAACCACTCTTTTGAAAGATTTTCTGGGCTATTAATGAAGGTTTCATAAAGACTTTCTAGGTACGTTGCATGTCCAGCTGAAATGTGTGAGCTACTCCATAGCTCTTTCATTGTTAAACTCATTTACTGCCTCTTTTTTATACTTGGTCAGAGACAATTATATCCTTTTTATTTTTATGTAACATTGATTTTATTTCACCAATTGCTTTATTTGGATTAAGTCCTTTTGGACAAACATTTACACAATTCATGATTCCATGACATCTATAAACACTAAATGGATCTGATAGAGATTCTAATCTTTCCTGAGTTTTTAAATCTCTAGAATCAGCTAAAAATCTATAAGCTTGAAGTAGAGCAGCAGGCCCAACAAATTTATCTGGATTCCACCAAAAAGAGGGGCAGCTTGTAGAGCAGCAAGCGCATAATATACATTCGTATAGTCCATCTAGCTTATCTCTTTCTTCAGGTGATTGAAGTCTTTCTTGTTCAGGAGCCGTGGTTTCATTTTGTAAAAATGGCTTTATTTTTTCATATTGTGCATAAAACTCTGTCATATCTACTACTAAATCTCTTATGACTGGCAATCCTGGAAGTGGTCTCAATTCAATTCTGTTTTTCTTAATTATTGATGAGATTGGCGTAATACATGCAAGTCCATTTTTTCCATTAATATTCATCCCATCTGATCCACAAACACCCTCTCTACATGATCTTCTATATGAGATAGATTGATCATCTTCTTTTAGTAAATGCAATAAATCTAAAACCATAATATCTCTTTGAGGTTTTTCAATAGTGTATTCCTTCATATAGGGGAACTTATCTTCTTCAGGGTTATAACGATACAAACTAACTTTTATCTTATTGTTAAACATTAATAAGACCTTACCTTAGGTGGAAATGCATCAACTTTTG
>TARA_B100001093_G_scaffold202177_1_pt1 | contig 10412 bp, 12 predicted proteins | sample TARA_B100001093 | Tara Oceans TARA_B100001093 (sample SAMEA2623116) | marine metagenome | biome: marine biome (ENVO:00000447); feature: surface water layer (ENVO:00002042); material: "saline water (ENVO:00002010), including plankton (ENVO:xxxxxxxx)" | depth 5 m
GACTGATCAACTGTGAATGCAGCAACGAATGTTCCAGCACCACTAGATGAAGTAGAGTTAGCGGGTTGTGTACCAACTGTGATAGTTTCAAGTACGTCTGCTGCTAATGTATCATCAGCATCATCACCAGATGTTCCAGCAGCAACCTTCATAGGTACAAGACATTCTGCCTTGTGCTTTGCTGTACCATTGTGTGTTTGATACGTGCGATATAACCACCAGCCAGGTCCTGATATGCCACGTGATTTGTTAGATGCAATTCCATCTTCTGTTGTGTCAACAAACACAAGGTCGTATGAATTACTATCTCCACCTTTAATTACAAATTCTGCAACTGATTTAGGTGGTGTTCTCCTTACAACAGATGCAGCAGCAACTGTTGCTGTACCTCCTGCATATACTTTGTGTAGTTCTATTGCTGTTGTACTTGTTACCTGTTTAACAATGTAAGCGACGGAAGAAATTTCCAACACGTCACCAACAACAACTGTATCGCCAGCATTTTTTGATACAGTAGCGTCTCCGTTGGTGACTCCTATTGTATTTGAAAATGCAGCAGCGTCAATTTTTCCGACGACAGACATTTAATTGTTCTCCAATAATGTTCTTTATTCTATAATTTATTTATAAAAACAAGAACACCGTTAGGTTAGCGACTCTGAAGTGCTTCCTTAACGGTCTCTAGAAGTTTGTCATCTGCTGTTGTTTTTGTCATCTTGACTGCCTTACCTAGGATTACAAGACATAGATCAATTAATTTGTCACCAAGTTCAGCATCATCTGGAATCTTAGCTACTGCATCTCCAATAATTTTGGATGCAAATGGGAGTAGAAAGGACAACATAGTCTTTCATAATAAGTTTACTACTATATGTATGCTACTTGTCTGCCTTAAATTTACCGTCCTTGACGTAACCCCATTTACCTTTACTTAATGCTTTGACACCTTTCTTTGGATCTCTTTTAGATTTTGCTGTATCCCTTGATTTTATATCGTCTCTAAATTTCTTCCAGTCTTTACCCACTTTCTTTTTACCGTGAGTCATCTGGAGTTTTCTCTTCTCGTTCTCATCTTTATTCTTCGCAGCTTCCTTCTTCCACTTGCTATCTGTGTAGAACGATAATGTTCTTTCTTTTAACATTGGATCATCGTAGAAAGCGTCTGGAAGTATCTTTTTCATTACACTTTCTTACAGTCTGGTACTGATTTACCATCCTTCATCTTAGTTGTTGTTGCTGTGTAACCTTTCCAACAAGACTTTTTCTTAGGATCTCTACCGATGTTCTTACGTGCTGTTGCCAGTGAAGATTCAGACATATCAGGTGCTGGTGTTGAAGAAGGTTCTTGACCCGCTTTAAATTTCTTAAATGATTGCACTTTCTTATCCTTACTAGGTTTATTTAGTTTGAATTTAACTTTACCGTCTCCTTTATAAAGACCATAAGATGTTCCTTCATTAGTATGTGCAAATGCCTTTCTCATCTTACCAATAACATCTCCTTGTAGATGAGGTGGATATTTTGAGTCGTCTTTTTTCTTCTTAGCTTTTACACCATCACCTAGTTTACTATGAGTAATCTCTGGTTGATAACCTTTACCTTCATCTACAATTTTAACAGGCATTGAAACTGTTCCTTTACCTGGCACATACTTTGTAGTTCTAGGTTTCTTAGGATCGTCACTCTTGAAATCCTTGTGAATCTTAGAGTATTCCTTTTTAGTCATCTTCAATTCTTCCTTCTGCAACTTATCACTTGCATCTAATACACCTTTGTGTCTCTTCTGCATCTTTTTATAGTCACCTTTCATAGCACTGGTTCCTATCTCAGTTGCTGCTTTCTTGACGTAACTTCCTAATGTTTTTTTACTTACTTCAGAAACCATTACCTTGTCTGCTGGTCTTGCTGCTGCTGGTTTCTGTGTCTGTTCACCGTATGTAATACAAGGAGTTTGACCACATCCACAGTTCTTCTTACACATATCTTTAGCAACAGTCTCTTCCTTTACACCTTGCTCCTTTTTCTTTTTCATAGTATTGCGATAAGAATTTGCTGCAAATCTTTCAATAGTTTTTTCTAATGCTTTCACTGCCTCTGGATGTGACTTACTCATATCCATTGTTCCTTTGTATCCTTCTTTAACTCCCTTAGTTTTCTTACCTCTTCGATTGTAGTGGTCGTCCCTTCTATCTCTTTGGATACCACCACCAAGTGCAAGAGATCCATAAGGATTACCATACCGTGCGTTTCTTGCAGACGATCTTTTGTAATCTGGAATCTTGTTATCTACCTTTGCTTCTCCTAGTTTTTCCTCACCCATAATCTTGCCCCCAGATTTTTTGATTTTAGCTTTAACAATATCAAGTGCAGTTGCACCCTTGCCATACTTTTTCTCTGATCGTTTCTGAAGTACGGTCTGCCCCTTAACCTTATCGTTATGTCTATAAGGTTGTGTTGTAGCGTCTGTCTTCTTTGGATGAGAAGGATCGCCACCCGCCATAGCAATGCGATCTTTTACAGTATCGTATGCTTCTTCTTTCATTTCCTTAGTGTTTGTGACTTTCAGCGATAACTGTTTCTAATTGATCAACAGCCACCATACTATGTAGATTGTCAGACTCATCGATGATGTCGTAATGAGTAACTATATGTGTGTTACCATCTGCATCTGGTTGATCCATCTCAACTAAAGTGTGTGCTTCTGGTACAGTCTTACATAGACCTAACTCAGCGTGCTCAACATACTTAGCACAGATGTGGGTCTCTTTGCCCATTGCTTTTGCTACAGTCTTTCTCTTGTTGAGAAGATACTTATCACTCTTATCGTGATCTCCATCGTTGTCGATGTCTTTATCTTCTTTACCAACTGGATCTAACTTTTTCTTTGCTGCTTCTTTTAACTCAGCAATTTGGTTTGAGATGATGGTACGGATGGCTTGTTCTTCTGACATAATCTGTTCCTTTTTAGGATTAACAATAACTTGAGTTTTTTTGGATTTGGATTTTTTAGGCATTAGAATTTGGGGAATTCTTTTTTAAAAGCATCAGATGCTTCCTTGTGCTTACCAGAGTTTGTGAGTTTCTTGATAGCATCAAGTTTCGCACGCTTCTTTAATTGTTCTGGTGTTGCCTGTTCTTCCTGTATCCCTACTCTAGCTCTCCACGAACTAGACTTAGGATCCTTAAGTTCTTCTCTATCCTTCTCGAATGTTTCTTGAATAGCTAACATTCTTCGGACTCTATCTACTCTAGATTCCATACTGGTTTCTTCTGTATTAGTTTCTTCATTCTTAATTTCTTTTTCTGGTACTTCGTGTGGGATAACATTTCCATCAGCATCTTTCTCGTGATGTTCTGCTACCACTTCTTCTTTTTGTACAACGTTTGTACCAGTACCTTCAACTCCACCTTTGTATCCTGCTTTCTTAGCGTCACCTTTTGCTTCTATAGACTTCATAGCAGCAGATGTTGATCCTTCAGTGGATGATTTCTCTTTTGGTGTTTCGATCTTGCCACTAGCAGCAGATGGTTTTGCGTTGATTGTATTTGCAAGTGCAGTTTCTAGAACTATTGCAGCAATCTCAAGCTGTGTTTTACCTGTCAATCTCTCATTAATATATTTTTGTACAGCATCACCTTCGTAATTATGTTGTGCATACTCGACAACATAGGTTACTGATTGTATATCCTGATGATTATACTTGATGAGCTTCTGTGCTAAATTTAGATCCATTTGACCAAAACTGATAAGACTATTTAGTGGTTACTTGTTTTTTGAAGTCGGAAAACTTCTTGACTGATTGTCCAGGTGTCATTGCTTGTACAGCACTTCTGATAGTATCTTGCCCGACTTTCCAGTCGTTACCAGTACCACCATCATCTGCTGATGGATGCTTTTCCACCACTTCATTTAATGAAGTCAACCAACAATTAAATTCCCAATCGTGTTCATCTTTAAAGATGACGTAGTTTGTACCACGGTAAACTACTTCTCCACGTACCCCTGTGTCGGAGTGTTCTACAAGTGTACCTAATGAGAATATCTCACCAGATATATATGCTTCACGTAGATCATCTTGTGCAAGTTTGGGTGCAATCTTCCACAATTCTGTCACTTGTTCTTCCTCTGGTGCATCTGAGATGCCCATACCCTTACGTACTTCTTCCATCAATTTCTTACCGCCAGAGAATCCTTTTGGTAATCCTTTTGAGAATCCTTCAAAATCACCTGATGCTGCATAAGTACGCATCTTAGATGCACTCATACCCTCGACACCATCGGCATCGGGGTCTCTTTCACCAGCAGATACTACACTGAGTTCTGCAAAGTCATATGCCACACCATTATATTTTTCAAGTAGTGCTTTGAATTCTGATACACGATCAGAACCAACGACCATAGTAACACCTGAGTAACCTTCTTGATTTAATGTTGATAATACATTGAAAATGTTTGACATATCACCATCGTTAACAATAGCATCAGAGTGTTCTTTAAACATCTGTTGCATAAATTGTATCTTGGTCTCTGGTTCCAATGGATTCTTTTTAGGATCCACTGTTCTGCTTGGGTATATCCTGTAGGCATCTGCTCCTTCAGCAGCGACTGTGCTTAAAAGTTTTTCGTGTCCTACAGTTGGAGGATTAAAGCGACCAAAAGTTAATGCAATAGTACCAAGTCCTTCTCCACCGTTCTCTTCTTGATGAGCATCTTCTTCAGCACCTTGGTTTGCACCTTGTGTTGCTTGATCTGCTTCTGCTTTAGAGACAGCGACAAGACGTTCACCACCTTCAGACTTAGCAACAATGTTACCTTGTCTATCAGCATAGTATCCGTGTCCTGCGTGTGCAAGTCCTCGCTTTGCAGCAGCTTCACCAGCAACTGTTCGAGCTTCTTTTAGGAATTGACTTAACTTCATTAACTACGTTATTGCTTTTTCCAATAGTTATTTATCAACCCCAGTTCTTCTCGACTGTGAAGTTGGCACGGGAAAATTCTAGTCGGTCAACCAATTTCACTGCTTTTCCAGCTCTGATGGCAACAAATCCTTCGGGTGCAGTCACTTTAAACCCAGTATCAGTCTTGATATATGTACCTATTCCTTTTATTTTTTCTAACTGTTTAATTACTATATTTTTTGCGTAGATTATGTTCATATAGGATGCAACAGTCATATAAACTGCTTGCTGATTCACTAATAAAAACTGCATTCCATCTACTTTTACCTTCTCCCACTTCTTTTTCGCTGCTTCTGTCTTCTTCATACCAATCTCTTTGTCAAGAGTCTCACTAAAATATGCAGTAAATCCTACTGCTATCTTTCTAGCATTCTCTAACCTCATACCCTTTCTTACAAACCTGTTAAAGTATACCTTAAACATAGCATTGAACATAAACCTACCAGTACCAGTTCCAACAAGTGTATCCAAGAATTTAGATGCTTGTTTTAGTGATCCTTCTGTTCGATTTACAGCAGCATTATACTTCTGTCTCTCATCTGAGGTGAACATAGACTGACGAGTTGCATCTTTAAACTCAGCAGTAGCAGCATAAACATCTTTATGTGTACCAAAGTTTGCTCTGTTGACACCAAACTGTGCTTGCATAGCACCTAGTTCATTACCAACATATTTTGTATGAAATACTATACCAACAGTGGCATCGTTAACTTGTTTGTATATTGCTGATCCTTTTTCAACACAATATGTAATAGTGTTAGGTGTAAAAGTAATACAGTTCTTACCTTTTATTTTCTGATAGTTCTTATCTCCATTAGTAAAGAGAAGATCACCTTGTATTACACCTTTAATACCTATCTTAGGTAGAAACTCTAGACATAATTTTAATTTCTTAGCAAGTTCACCTTGATATTCGTGAAAGGCAATGTCACTTTCATTGTATATTACTTTAGGATTTGTCTTATTGAATACTGATTTTGTACCAACAAAAAATTGTTCTGTCTCAGGGTCAATACCACAGATAATAGCGGGTGCACCATCCCATTTAGTAGTAATCATCATACTACTAGGTTTTTCTGACAACATATCACCCAACTCTCTCAGGAAAGTGATAGCATTTTTGCCACCCTTTGTTCCATCGTTGAGTATATCGTCTTCTAGATGCTCTAAGTGTGTATTTTTTGCCATACTATTATTATACCATAGTTGCGTTAGTTCTGCCCGACACAAAAACTTTAGGATATATACCGACTCTTGCTCCTCTAAAGACTTGATCGTCAACTTCAAACCTTCTGTCACTACGATAGGTAGCAGCAAAGAATGCTTCGTAGTCTCCTTTTGTAAATGATCTTACTCCTTCACTATTGTTATACACTACGTGATCAGACCACTGTAACTCAAAACAATTATCCTCATTCTTTTTAGGTTTTAGTATTGGATCACCCTGCCCTACCATAGTTACATTCTCAATACCATTCTTTTTCTGTCCATAGTTAGTACCAAACACTGACATACCTATAAGTTTAGTATCTTGTACCTTTTTATAGGTGGGTGTCTGTAATTTATTGTCTGCAACATAACCTGACGTTGCTCTTAAAAATTCTTCTGTCTCAGGATGGTTTTGTATAGCACTTCCTGCTTGTTTAGATAGACCACCGTACTGTTGAAATGATTTTGCACCTCCTGCTTTCTTATGTGATATGTAAATGGCATCAATTTTTCTAGTACCTTTCATCTGTTCTATAACAAAATCTGCTTTAGCTTCTCTACCACTAACTTTTTCAGTTACATCTCTCACACCCACACAATTTTCAAACTCACCTAAAGGTGTACAAATTTTTATAGGTCCCGATGGGATAAAAGACTTTACTAACTTATCAAGATTGTCCATAGCAACTTGTTCAGACTTCATTACATTTGCTCTACCCTTGATAGGTTTAGAAATGACACCTAGTGGCATCCAACCTGATTTATTATTTACTGTTACGTGTGCACACTCAGATCTTTTGATCTTCTTAGATCTGTTACTCTTTAATTTAAATTTTGTGTTGGTAGCAATAGTGCGAATGATCTTTGTACCCTGTTCATTCCACAATAAAGCATTCTTTTCAGAATTTACAGTAAGTTCTAGGTTGTCCCACTCTGGATTGTTACCAATATATTGATCGAATTTTGCTGGTGATAGATTCGCCACTCATTCTACCTAACTCCGTCAGTATCTATTTAGGAATAGGAGGTATATCAAACAGTACATCATTGATGTATCCTTCAGCAAACTCAGGTGAGAACCATTTACTTAGAACTGCTTTAGTCTTTTTGTTCTTACGTTGTTGCATACAATAATATATTTGATCATCAAATCTCAGCATAGTATTGACCCAGTTATTATCTTTCTTCGCTTTGTTTACTACATCAACATAAAAATTGATAAACTCTTCAATCATACAACCATACAATGCTTTCTCATCTTCAGTACGAAGACGCATAAACTGACAGTAAGGAGAGAATATATCTGCCCACTCTGGTAGTGGTCTCTTCTCCTTAAACTGATACTTGTTAGAAATTTTACTTAGTTTTTTATAAACGTTCTCTGTTTTATATACTGGTGATATATCTGCTATAGCAGCAGTAACTACAGTTGGTGTTGCAACAATGTCAGCACCAAAAATAGGTATAGGGTAGTCTGGATCTGGGTATAGAACACAGTGCATTACCTCTATATTATCAGTATATCCAGTTTCTAAATGAACCTTACGAACACCACGACACTCGTGCATCTCATTAACAATAAAGACATCATCCTTTTCTATAATAGGATACTCGTTATGATGAGATTTTAAATCTGGTAAATTTTCACAGGAGTCTCTAATTATACTAGCAACGTGTTGTACTAGAGAGGATGTCACCTATCACCTTCAGCACGATTTTCAGATTTCTCTACAGTAAACTCACCATCTGGATACCTAGCAGCAAGTTTAATAGTATTCATATAGATTATTTCTTCCATACGTACACCCAATGCCATACAAGCATTAGAAGCATACCACATAATATCACCTAGTTCTAACATTAGATGTTCTTTGTTGTCTTCGTTGTATGGTTTACCTTGGAACTTTATCTTCTTGACTATTTCCATAAACTCTCCTGCTTCTGCTACCAATCCTGATGCAGCAGTATCAAGTCTAGCAATATTACACTTTGCCTTCTTAAGTTCTTTTAATCTAGTTATCATTTTATCTAGATCTTTTGACTCTTCACTTGTACATAGGTCAACAAAGTGAGCATACGCATCAAGGTCAACTTCAAATTTCTTTCCTGCGTTCTGTTTATCTTTTGCTTTTTGTTTTTTATATGCTTCTTTTCCTTTAGGAGGTTGAGGTGTATCAAATCCTTTAGGTAAATCTTTTTTTCCTGTTGGGAGACCAGTATTCGCTGGTATTGTATCTACTGCTGGTTGCTCTTCTGGTGGAATTGTGCCATCAACTCCTGCTACCATTGGGTTCTTAGGGGTAATCATACTTTAAAGTCAGTGAATTTTTTGGAAACAACCTCAGTTGGATCTATATTTTTTAAAAGGTGATGTGCATCCATCTTTTTGTCAGGAAGATCTAAGACCTGTTGACCAGAATCAGAGATTGTACCTTGCTCATCTGCATCATACAGTCTCATTTTATTCCTGTCAAGTCCGACAACAAATCTTTTGTTGGATGTAGGGTCGTTGTAACGGTTCTTTAATTGTTTGACCATCAACTGTCCTACCGCTTCCATATCCTCAGTACTAATGAGAGCAAACATAAAGTCAGCAGTAGCGGGAAGACCGAAACTTTCGCTTGTATCAGTAAGATCAACGTCACTACTACCGTAGCCAGCACGAGTCGTCTGAGTAGCGGAGATGATAGGTACATTAGCCTCAACTGCAAGACCACGGAGTTCTTCAGCAATCGCTTTAACATACGTATATGAATTTACAATAGCACCTTTATACCTAGCAGATGCACATATATTTAGGTAGTCAATATAGATGATATCTGGTTGGAATGACTTCTTGATTGCTAGTTCTTGAAGCAATGCCTTGAAGTGACCTACGTGTGCTGATGCTGTTGGGTATTCCTTTACTACTAATCTTCCAGTTGTCTTACTCTTTAACTTCTCTATCTTAGTATCGAACATAGATTTCGGAAGTTTGTCCAACTGTCGGCAATCCACGTTGAGACAGTTGGCATCAATTCTTTCTGCAATTTTCTCTTCTGCCATCTCCATAGTAATATAGAGAACGTTATAGTTACTTTGTAAGTTAGCACTAGCGAAATGGCACATAGCAAGAGACTTACCCACACCAGTACCTGCGAGAACAATATTAAGAGTCTTGTTAGGAAGACCACCCTTTGTGACTTTGTTGAAGAATTCCAAGTCGAAAGGAATACGGTCTTCACGTTTGTGGTAGAAGTCGAATCTTGCATCTGATTCCTCGAAGTAATCGTGACCAACAGAATTATCGAAACTTACTGATAACGCACTAGAGAGTATAGATGGGATGGCATCACGTGTTTGTTTTCCATCACCACTACCGTCAGCAATTTGTATAGATTCAAGTAAAGCAATATAAATTGCACGATCACGACACCATTTCTCTGCTGTATCTGTCAACCACTGTGCTTCTCGTGGTTCACTATCTAATTCGTTTAAAGTTGTTATAACCTGTTTAAAACTTTCATCATTAATATCTGTACGACCTTCAATCTCAATAGTTAATGCTTCTTTTGATGGAAGATTATCGTACTTGATGAAGTAACTATTTAGTTCTTCAAACAGTATCTGATTGGTACGATCTTCAAAGTATTCTTTTTTAACGTGTGGCAAAACCCCTCTAGTAAACTCTTGATTGAATACTAGAGAGGATATTACTAGAGATTCTATGTTATCCATTCTGGTTTACGATCTGGTTTACGAAGATAATTATAGCATACCCAAGGTTTAGATGCTATGTAACGTTTGTATGCTGTAAAAGTGTCGATAGTATTATCAAATTTAAACTGATCGTACATAGCACGAACGAAATTCGTGGGTTTAGTATATGCTTTTGGAAATAGATTGTCAGCACACTCGATAGTATGTTGACAACTGTGTTTCTTATCATAACGATAAGTATATTCTGCACACAATGCAAGACCGTGTTCTATCAACCAACGAAAATTAATCTGTGCCCATACTGTACAGGGATGATTACGAAACGCACCTTTCTCTGTCTTATATGGTTCACCATTGAGTTTAGGTAAGTCACCGAAACCGTGACCCCACTTTTCTGATGCAACAATAGAAAGCATTTGACAAGTTTCTAGTGGCATCTTGACAATGTGTTTATCAGGTAGAACCTTTGCCGACTTATGTGGGCAAGGGTCTGTCACGAAAATATTCATTACCAAGTTTTAGTGTGAGTGTTTACATCACCTTCA
>TARA_B100001093_G_scaffold149030_1_pt1 | contig 10402 bp, 9 predicted proteins | sample TARA_B100001093 | Tara Oceans TARA_B100001093 (sample SAMEA2623116) | marine metagenome | biome: marine biome (ENVO:00000447); feature: surface water layer (ENVO:00002042); material: "saline water (ENVO:00002010), including plankton (ENVO:xxxxxxxx)" | depth 5 m
AAAAAAGAGGTGGTACAGTCATTGGTATCGCTCCAAGCTCATCACCAGTCGCCAAAAAAGCTGACGTCCCTTTAGAGATAGACGCTGAGGAAGAATTTCAAATTCATACGCCATTATCATCTCGTATTGCTCAATTAACTATTATCGATACATTAACAATTGGCGTCGCTCAAAAGAAGGGAACCGATTTACAGGATCATCTCAAAAGATTACAAACTGGCTTAAAATCCTTGAGATGCGATCAATAATATAGATCGCATCTCAATTTCTAAAATTTAAAAAGTATATTTAACCTCAGCGTTAAACTCACGCCCTGGCTCGACAAACATCTCTAAATTTGGATCAGTAACTGTCTTACCTGATACAGTAGTCCAATTCCAATATTTTTTATCTGTGATATTTGATACACCAAATTTAAGCAGAATATCAGGGCGAACTTGATAGCTTCCAAAAATATCATGAGTTACTCTCCCACCAAGTTCAACCAAATTATTACAGCCGCCGCGACCACATGAAGGCGGCAAATCACTAGGACTACTAGCCACTATAGTTGATAGCCCGTTAAGCTTAATTTTCTCGTTGGAAGACTTCCATGCCAATGATAAAACGGCTTTCGATGGACTTATGTTTATTAGTTTTTCACCATCACTTGTTCCAAAAGTGCGATTTGCTCCAAATTTGAGGAACAGATTATCAGAGATCGCTGTTTGATAACTTGCCTCTACCCCCTTTATCTCAGCATCATTTAAGTTAACGTATTGATAAACAACGATACCTTGGGGTGTGGCACCGGTAACCGCTGTATCAATGAAATTTTCATAATCTGTATCATAAGCTGCGAGGGAGAATTGATGACTGTCTATAGTTCCCCGCAGACCCATTTCGAATCCAGAACTTTCCTCTGAATCAAGATCTGGATTTGGCGCTACACTGTAGTAATAGGCAAAATTAGTGAATGTTAAATTTGCACTTTCATAATCTGGACTTCTGAAACCCTCTGCATATTGCATATAGGCAGAAATATTGTCTGAAAGGTCATACATAATTCCTACTTTAGAAGAAACAGAGCTGTCATCAATATTTGCAAGATCATACCTTGATACATTGCTGTTATTAAATAATGTGTCAGGTGTTGGCTCTAAATCATAACTGTCGTATCTGAGGCCCATTACAAGCGTAGCTCTATCCGTTACATTTATGCGATCATTTATAAAGATACCGATGCGTTTAACTTCAGTATCTGGAAAAGTTTTATTGGGGAATCTATCCGCACCAAAAATACTAGTGGTAACACCCGACATCGCGTCAATATTCAATTTTGACCTCGGACGTTGCGTTTCAATTGACTCGTTCTCAAAACCATAAACTAAGTCATGTTCATGTCCAAAAATTGTTTTAAATGAGTTTGAGAGTTGGGCAGATATTCCGGTTACCTCTTGGTTAAAGTGATAATTTGATATTTCGGCTACCATGCTTGTAGGCCCAAACTGAGGTCCTCGGCCAAAAGTTTGCTTTTCCTTGGTTGTCATTTGAGACTGCTCTGTGGTTTGTGAATAAAACTTCACAGATGCGCTCTCGGCAAAAATAGAGTTGATATTAAAATCGATATCCAAGGAATATCTATCTCTAAATCCTCTATCCTGACCAAGCGATGAGGATGTATTAACTACAGAAGGAAAGTATGACATCCCAACATCTGTTGCTACATTCCAATCACCATTCCAATTTTGCTCATCTACTGTTAACGTAAAAGAAATAGAGTCATTCAGATTATATTTGAACTTCGAGAACAAACTCTCTTGCGCACCATCCAAGCCGTTTGCTGACATTATGACATCGTCATGCAAGTTTCTCTCACTCAAACTATGATCAACAACTTGTACCATTGCCTCCAAATTTCCATGTACTCCCGCGGCAAGTATGGAAAATTTATTTCGATCAGAGGAAGAATCATATCGTGCGCCCGAAGAGAGGTGAAACTGACTTTCATCTAGGTAATCTGATGGATCTTTTGTGGTGTAAGCCACAGCACCAGCTAAACCGTCTGAACCATATAAAGCAGAACTTGGACCTTTTAAGACTTCTACACGTTTTAATAAGTCGATTTCTACAACATCTCTACCATATCCCGTGTATGCGTCAGGCACTCTTGCACCATCGATCAAAATGTTGACTCTCTTACCGCCTAATCCTCGAATAGAAATACCCTCATTATACATGCGACCGTAGGCAGATCGTCGTTTAACACCGACACCAGGTGTTGTAGCAAAAAGTTGTTGCAAATCATTAACCATACGCGCTGCAATATCTGCTTCGGAGATTGATGAAACCGATCCAACAACATCACTTTTGGCAATTGGTTTTCGGCTACTTATTATAACAACTTCTTGAATGTTAGGTTCTACCCCTGAAGATTGAGCTGAAATTTCTGGCATATAAATAAGACTTGATGCGATTAAAGTTATGCAAATTGTTCTGTACTTTATAGTTTTTAAAGTATTTAACGGCTTCATAAAGTGTTTCCTTTTATTAAATAGCATAGGGTGGTAAAATTGAATGAGAATGATAATGATTCCTATTCACATTAGCAACTATTATGAAAAAACATGTATAAACTTTTTTTAGGCATAAGCTCCTTGATGTTTTTGTCAATGGCACAAAGCAAACAAGAATGTTTCCCCGCTAATAATTCCACGAGAGTGACTGCTGCGGGAGGCTCGATTACCGAAATTATTTATTTTCTTGAAGCGAATGATAAACTTGTGGCAGTCGATGTAACCTCAAACTATCCAGAAGAAGCGTCAATTTTTCCTTCCATTGGATATGTCAGAGCTCTGTCTGCCGAAGGAATCCTATCGCTTAACCCTAGCATTATAATTGGTGAAGATGATATGGGCCCTGCAGAGGTCATTGAACAGATTAAAGAGTCAGAAGTCGAGATAATAACAGTTGAAGAAGATCATTCGATCACGGGTATTTTAAATAAAGTGAATTGCGTGGCTGCAATAATCGATAAAGAAAAGTATGCTCTTGAACTTATTGAGAGAGAGCTTCTACCTCAAATCCGTCAACTTAAATCAACTTATTCAAAAATTTCAAATGATTTGCCAAAAATTCTTTTTATTCTAGGTCTCCAAGGAGGGTCGCCTCTTGTAGCCGGTAAAGGTGTCTCAGCAGACGGTTTTATAAAGATGATTGGTGGAACTAATAGCATGGCCGACTTTGAGGGATGGAAACCAGCAAGCACTGAATCGATTTTAAATGCTGCCCCAGATGTTATTCTAATATCAAATAGAGGCTTGAGTGGGGTAGGAACAATCGAGGAATTAAAAGATCATCCTGCAATAAAGTTAACTCCGGCTGCTAAAAATAATAAAATCTTCGCAATGGATGGAATGAAAATGCTGGGCTTTGGACCCAGAACAATCGGTGCCGCACTCGAACTTGCACAAAAGATACAATAATTTAATGGATGAAATTTTAAGATCTCAACAAGGGACCACAAGATTTGGAACAAAAAAGCAAATATCGATATTGTTTTTTATCTCAATCTTTTGTCTTATAGCTTTTCTACTTGCAATTGCGAATGGCAGTTATCAAATCTCTTTTACAGAGCTATTTGCAGGCTCAGGGCAAAACATTCAGCAGATAGTTATAACTGAAATAAGGCTACCTCGCGTGCTCTTATCATGCCTTGTAGGAGCAAGTCTTGGCATGTCTGGCGCGGTACTCCAGGGATTATTTAGAAACCCGCTTGCAGATCCTGGGTTAATTGGCGTGTCTGCCGGTGCTGCACTTGGCGCCTCAATCGCAATTGTTATTACGCCTGCTTTTATTGCTGAATCTTCCTTAGGGGTCTTTGTTTTACCAATTTCAGGTGTACTTGGTGCATCATTCGTAATCGCTCTTTTATTTGCTCTAACTAAGGGGTTTGGGTATCAAGGTATAACTTATTTATTGTTAGTTGGAATAGCGGTAAATGCAATTGTAGGTGTTGCAATTGGTGTTTTAACATACATTAGCACTGATTCTGAATTAAGAAATCTAACTTTTTGGACGATGGGTAGTTTTGGTGGAATAAATTGGTCACTGTTGATACCTGCATCAATTGTAATAACGCTATCTATTGTTTTATTAATCCCGACCTCAAGGCAATTAGACCTTGTGCAATTAGGTGAGATAGAAGCTTACAGATTAGGAGTCGATGTAAAAAAACTAAAGGTTCGAATTATTCTATGCTGTGCATCTTGCGTCGGCGCGAGTGTTGCTTTATCAGGTATGATAGGCTTTGTGGGATTAATAGTTCCTCATCTTGCAAGACTCATTGGAGGCGTCTCTCACCGATATTTGCTACCCGCTTCCGCATTGCTTGGAGCTTGTATTATGATGTCTGCGGATCTTCTAGCGAGAGTGATAATTCAACCAGCAGAATTACCAATTGGCTTACTAACAAGTGCTATAGGCTCTCCTTTTTTCCTGTGGCTCATATTTAAAATGAAAAAAAATGACTATTAAATCCGAATCAATGTCATTAGAGATAGACGGTGGAGAAATCGTCAATGACATCAACATAGAAGTTTTCCCTGGGAAGGTACTGGCGCTAATAGGGCCAAATGGCGCAGGTAAAAGTACAATTCTTAAGATTCTTTCAGGAGATATAAAACCTACCAGTGGAGTTGTTAAATATAACGATATCAATATTTCAAACATCCCATTTGTTGATAGAGCTCATATTAGAGGAGTAATGTCTCAATCCCAGACGATCGTATTTGATTTTTCCGTTCTTGAAATAATCGAGATGGGTTGGTTGCATAGCGATCATGACTACTACACCTCTTTCTATCCTGACGTTCTAAAGCAAATAATTGAAGATTGTGAATTACAACACTTAGTCGATAGAAAATTTAATACGCTCTCTGGTGGAGAACAAAAACGTGTTCACTTTGCCAGAGTTCTATTGCAACTTTGGATCCCAGAGGGTGATATTCATCCAAGATTTATGCTTTTAGATGAGCCTCTTGCGAATCTAGATATTTACCATGAATTAAAAATGTTGGAAATTATAAAGAGACACTTATCAAAGAATATTGGTGTTCTTCTTATTCTTCACGACTTGAATACCGCATCTAAATTTGCGGACAATATAGTCTTAATGAAAAACGGAACAATCGTGAAAAATGGCTCAACAATCGAGGTCCTGACTGAGTCAATTCTATCTGAAACATATGAGACTAAAATAAAGGTTAATGACACATCTCCGAAAATAACGTATCTGTGATATGAGTAAAGCAAAAGAAAAATATGAGTCTAACGCTGTCGAGCTCTTCAGAACTTCTGACACAGCAGTTCTGTCAACAATTTCGAAAAGTAGTCAAGACTACCCCTTCGGCAGCTTCACAACATTTGCATCAAATGTGAATAGAGAACTAATTATTTATGCGAGTGATTTAGCCGAACATACCAAAAATATTTGGAAAGATTCAAGAGCATGTGCGACGATTTTCTCGCTTTCCACAGAAGACGATAAACAGGCGAGCTCCAGACTTAGCTTAATCGGCGATTTTTCAAAAATAAAAAAATCTGAACTAGAAACATATGCAGACAGATTTATAAAATTTTTGCCAAAAAGTGCTTCATATGCGCAGATGCATGGATTTAACTTTTATAAACTGTCAATTATCAAAGCAAGATGGATTGGAGGCTTTGGAGAGATCGCTTGGTTAGATACATCAAATTGGACCCGAGAGGTCCCAAAATGGGGAAAAAATGAAAAGGAAATGATCAACCATATGAATGAAGATCATCAAAATGTTATCGCCTCAGCATTAAATAAAGAGTTTGCAATACAAGATGAAAAATCAAAAATACTAGCGATGTGCATTGATGGCTACTACGTCAACTCTAGCAATAGTTTGTACTTTATCCCCTTTAGAGTACCCTGTTTCTCAGAAAAATCGATAAGGGCAGAACTAGTCCGACAAGCGCATCAAAACCGTCCATTTGAAATATGAATCACTGATCAGTACTCGAAGAGGAAATACGAATCAGTTTTCCCCTTTTTCTTTTTTCATCAGTCAACAATATCAAACTGCCATCTGGAGCCTCTGACACATGTCGTATGCGACCAAATTCAGAAATTATAATTTCTTCATTTGTGGCAGTATCATCCTTAAATTTCAATCGCCTGACATCTCCCGGTTTTAGAGCGGACAATATTAAATCTCCGCTCCACTCTTCGAACATTTTCCCTGAGTATAGAATCATAGAAGAGGGAGCTATCGAGGGAACCCAATATTTCACTGGCTGCTCCATATCGGGATGTTCTGTAAATGGGGATATAACAGCGCCACTGTAATCAACACCATAAGTGATGGCCGGCCATCCATAATTTTTTCCTGGTTCGATAATATTTAACTCATCTCCTCCCTTCGGACCATGCTCATGAGCAATAACAGTCCCATCATCCATCACTACAAGTCCTTGTTGATTTCTGTGCCCAAATGACCAAATCTCTGGCTTCAAATCTGGTTTGTCCAAATAAGGGTTATTTTTAGGAATACTGCCGTCATCATTTAGTCGAATAAACTTGCCGAAATGATTATCCAGTGATTGTGCTTTTTCTCGGTAATTAAATCCATCGCCTGAGGATATTAAAATCGAGCCATCGGCCATAAAAGCTAGACGGCCACCATAATGGGCTCGAGTCTTTCTAACAGGTTTTGATTCAAAAATTGTCTCCACATTTAAAAGATCATTTCCATCAAGCTCACCTCTGACTACTTTCAAGAAATTTAGTTTTTTACTATCTGGATCAGATGCCGACATCGTTAAATAAACTAATTTATTTTCTTTAAAATTCGGATGCAAGACGACGTCTGATAGTCCGCCTTGTCCATAATAAAACGCTTCTGGAACACCAGAGACCGGATCATCCTGCATTTCACCATTGATAACTCGTCTTAAGGAGCCCGATAACTCAGTAACAAGCCATTCAGATTTGGAAATAAAAGCTATGCTCCAGGGATTATCAAGATTATCGACAATAACTTCAGACTTATAACCCGCGGAGTAAACTGAGATTGAGGAAAAAAATCCCAGAAGAGGGCACATAAACAAAAATACTTTTATAAATTTACTTCCCATTTTTGGATCTCTCCACAAAAGAACCGAAATACATACCGGCTATTGCCCCAATAATAATTAAAGTTAGCTTGCCATTAGACGATCGAGCATTGGCTATTAGATCAATATTGTTAACTAAAAGAGGCAAAACGAGTGTGATGATTATGAAGGTAAATGCTCCCGCAACGGCATACATCACTCGAGCCGGAAAGACTGTCCATCTTCTAATAACAGCTGTAAATATAAACGTGATGGCATAAAGCATTGAGATTAAAATTGGTACGGGAAAAGCGCCGTTAAACAATAAACCCTCAACATCACCAATAAACATTGTTAATGACGCTGATATCGTGATTGGCATCTTTATTGAAGCGAGCCAAATTAAATTTAATAAGGAACTGTGGAAAGCTATCAAAAACATTGTTAATACAAGAACAATTAAAAAGTGAAATAAACTTTTAAAGATTGTCTTAAACATTTTTTTGGATAAACTCAGTTAGAACTTCAGATAATTTTTTAGCTTTAGTCCATTGAAGAAAGTGCCCGCCGCCAATATTAATATGGTCTTGACCTTTTGTACCAGGCACTCTTTTTATAAACTGTTTTTCAAAGCCATTGGTGACTGGGTCATTTCCAGCACCAACACACAAAAATGGCTTTTTGAAATTACTAAAAAACTCCCACGCTGCCAATTGAGCACCTAGGGATTCATCTGGAATTAATGGTACTTGACTAGGCATTGCTCTGACAGCCATTTTATAGGTTGGATCTGGATAAGGGGACTCATAAGCGAGTGACAATTTTGATGAAAATAATGCCGATGTACCAAATCCTAGTTTTATTGCTAAAAAATTTATAAACATCGAAATTGCATTTCTTCGCTCCATCATCGCTGATGCAATAATTCCCGATGGGACATTAGTAGTATCCCAAGTATATTTTTGCCAGTAAGCAAACATTTTAATACCTAAATGCGGATCATTCCCTGAGAACCCATCCATTGACTTCAACTTTTTAATCATCTTAAAAAAAGAAACCTTTTCTTTCGATTTTCTAAAAGATAGGACTTCCTTAACTATATCCTTAGGGACATCAGGATTACAGGGTAACCCAGTATTCCCAATAGCAACTCGATCAAATCGATCGGGATTGTCGGCAATCATTCGCAGTCCGATCAATCCACCCCAATCTTGACCGAAAAAAGTGAGATGCTTTAAGTCATTTACGACTAGCCATGAATTCATCCAATCCACCTGTCTTTGATAAGTGTAATCCTCTCTCGCCGCGGGCTTATCAGACTTTCCATACCCTGGAAGATCAGGAGCAATTATTCTAATACCCGCATCCTTTAAATAAGGGATCATTTTTGAGTAAAGGTAGCTCCATACAGGTTGGCCATGCATGCACAGTAAGATCGGTCCATCTTTAGGACCTTCGTCAAGGTGATGAATGCGCAAATCTGATCCATCGTATGTCTTTATAGTCGTGTAATTTGGTTTAAAAGGATAATCTTTGATTTTGGTGAAAAATTTTTCTGGCGTTCTCAAAATTTTCATTGGCTATTTTCACTACCCACAAGGTTTCTCTCTTGCCAATCATATCATCTCTCTTAACTAATAATTAATTAAGCGTTATATTAAACATCTATCAACTTGGGAAATTGGATATCAATTGAAAAATACAGTAATAATTTTTCTGCTAATAATTATGTGCATCGGTTGTACGCAAAATGACCTCTCTTCAAATCTTGACAATCCCTCGCTTCATAATAATTCGTCTTTCCCTTTGGGAACAGCAGTGAGATTTAAGCCATTCCAAAAAGATGCTCAACTGAGAAGATTACAGCAACATCATTTCGATAGTTATACAGCTGGAAGCGATATGAAAATGAATCAAGTAATGCCCACAGAGGGGCGATTTGATTTTTCAATTGTTGATTCAATCATTGCGTATGCAGAAGAACACAATCAAAGAGTTTTTGGCCATAATTTAGTCTGGCACAGCTCGACTCCAGAGTGGGTTCGACAAAAAGCAAAGCAAAATCCTAAATGGCTACTCCCTTTTTTACAAGGGTATATTCAAAGCTATGTTGGTCGATACAAAGGCAAGGTCCATGGTTGGGATGTGGTAAATGAGGGCCTCAATACAAAAGGAGCAGGGTTTAGAACAGACACTATTTGGTACGAAACTATTGGACTTGAATATATTGAAAAGGCATTCGAATATGCGCATGAAGCCGACCCTGATGCAATACTTTTTTATAACGATTTCAACATTGAAAGAGATTTAGAAAAATTCAACACCATGATAGAAATGGTGAAAGATTTTCAAAAAAGAGGAGTGCCGATATCTGGCATTGGCTTTCAAATGCACATTAGAATGGATATACCTAACGACATAATTGCATACACCCTCAAAACAGCGGCGGAAACAGGATTACAGATTCACTTATCTGAGGTTGACATAATCTTCAATACTCACGATGACACAAGGGGCGGAGGTATTGAACGATATACAGAGATCACTCCTGAAATGCTCGTAGCTCAAGCTAAAAAATACGAAGAACTCGTCAAAATATATATGACGACTGTTCCAAAAGATCAACAGTATGGTATTACTTTTTGGGGATTTAATGACCGTGATACTTGGATCAGGCGCTTCTTTAAAATGAGGGACTGGCCAACAATTTACGATGAAAATTTAAAGCCAAAACCCGCCTTTTATGGCTTTCTAGAGGGACTCAAATCTAATCAAATTTCCTCCAAGTCCAATTTGAATTAATCAAGTAATTTAATATTGCCCCTAACAAAATTCCAAACAAATTAGCCACAAGATCATTTATCGTAAATATGCTTATCAGCATAATAAATACACCATAGTTGGTAGCACCAGAGAGTGCAGCTATTGAGTGGAATTTAAATAATTTGCTAATAAAACTCTCTTGCAAATTCCTACCTTTAAAAGTCCAAAAATTGTTCAACATGAAATTTGATAAAACTGCGCATTCTATCGATATGATTGGCGATACTATCTGAGATATTCCAAAAAACCGTGTGAGGATATAGTAAATTCCTAAGTTAACGAAAACACCAGATACTCCGACTATTGCATACCTTATGAAGTCTTGATAATTTCGAAAGCCTAATCTTGGAATATTCATTATGAACTCAAATTGATCTTCCCACGATAACTTAGATTCTCCTGATAGCCGCCTGGTAAAAGTTATTGGTATTTCTTTCGTTTTAGCGCCTTGTGAAGTGAGTTCGCAAACTAAAGAGCT
>TARA_B100001093_G_scaffold202276_1_pt1 | contig 10399 bp, 11 predicted proteins | sample TARA_B100001093 | Tara Oceans TARA_B100001093 (sample SAMEA2623116) | marine metagenome | biome: marine biome (ENVO:00000447); feature: surface water layer (ENVO:00002042); material: "saline water (ENVO:00002010), including plankton (ENVO:xxxxxxxx)" | depth 5 m
GGGGCATCAAATACTAAAGGTGAATAATGTCGCCACTCAATCTCACTGTTGTTGAACGAATGACTGGGCTGCTCTTTGTTGGCCTATGTTTTCATTTTCAAAAGGAAGAAGCACATAGGCTTCGAAGATTCGTTGGCCTACATCAATCAACTTAGTCTGCAAATCATCAATTGACTGATGTAATCCACTTGCCATTAAAGTATCAATATCGGTGAAGTTGACCATCGCCAAAACACTTCCAATCAATCTTTCGGCTTCATTCGAAAAATTTCCTCGGGGCACTCCAGAAATTTCATGAAGATTTGAATCAATTCGACGGATTGCGAATCGAATAGAGCGTGGGAAATCCTGGGAAAAGAGCAAAAACGATGCTACATTTCGTAAAGATAATTCTCCACGAAACTGTCTTCGATAAGCGGAAAGAGCACTGCAACTTCGTAATACGGAAATTAAGTCCGTCCTCGATGATTCTCCGTATTTTAAAGACAGGGTGTCAAGTATACGGCTGGTCTGATCCGCTCTTTCCAGGTATTTTCCAATCGAAATAAACCGCCAACCCTCATCGTGATGAACGGTTGCATCAACCAACCCCTGAAACACCAAGGAGAAACGAATGACTTTAAGAAAAAAATGACTCGGACGATTGTTAAAAACCTTTTGGGCGTCATCATCGAGGAAAAATAAATAAAGATTATTTAGTTCAATCCATATTTCATCGGATAACTGATCCCTTACCATCCGGGCATTTTCACGAGCGGAAAAAATACAATTACGAATCGAATTAGACCAGTCTTTCGAAAAAAGCAGGAACTCATCCACCTTAACAATTTTATCGGCTTCAAAAATTTCCACCGCACATAGTGCATTAAGAGTGGAATGCCAAAATTCATCGTCATTAATCTCCCTGCCTGATTCTAAATAAGTATCCTTCGTTACTTCTACCATCCGCGTGATACTCTCGGCCCGCTCGACGAACCGGCTCATCCAGTACAAATTATCTGCCACTCTGGAAAGCATAATTAGTTTTCCAAGACCCAGGTATCCTTACTTCCACCTCCTTGGGAGGAATTAACCACCAGGGAATTTTTTTTAAGGGCCACTCGGGTCAATCCACCGGGAACAATTTCAATGTCTTCTCCATATAGAATAAAGGGGCGGAGATCAATATGTCTGCCTTCAATTTTCTCTTCACAAAAAGTTGGATGCCTTGATAAAGAAATAATCGGCTGGGCGATAAAATCTCTGGGGTTGGCCAAAATTTTTTCCTTACATTCCTGCCTTTCTTTTTTACTTGAAGCACTGCCAACCATTAATCCATATCCGCCTGACTCATTGGCCGGTTTTACAACCAGGGATTCCAGATTTTCAAGGACGTATTTTCGATCCTCTTCCCGCCAGCATAGGTAGGTCTGAACATTTGATAAAATTGGGTCTTGCCCAAGGTAATACTTGATCATCTCCGGAACATAAGCGTAGGTGACCTTATCATCCGCCACCCCAGTACCAATTCCATTAGCCAAAGCTACATTTCCTTGAAGATAGGCATTCATCAAGCCTGGTACTCCAAGCATCGAATCTTTGTCGAAAAAAGTAGGGTCTAAAAAGTCATCATCCAAACGGCGATATATCACATCGACCTGAACCAATCCATGAGTGGTCCGCATGTACACACAACCATCAATTGCAATCAAGTCCCGACCCTCGACGATTTCAATTCCCATTTGCCGAGCCAAAAAAGTATGTTCAAAATAAGCACTGTTGTAGACTCCAGGAGTTAAAACCACACACACTGGTTTTTGGGATTTTCGAGGAGATAGATTTTCTAATGTCTTGAGCAATAATTCCGGATAAGCCTCAACGGGACGAACAAACATGCCCCGAAAGGTCTGCGGAAAAGTTTTCTTCATAATCGCTCGATTTTCCAGCAAATAGGATGCACCTGAAGGACAGCGGGCATTATCTTCCAATACAAAATAAGTGCCAGATTCATCCCTTATTAAGTCCGAACCGCAGACATGAACATATATATCCTTAGGCACATCGAAGCCAACCATATCGGGGCGGAAGTAAGGTGATGATTTTATAATTTCTTCCGGAATCACGCCATCAGACAAAATTTTTCCATCGTGGTAGATGTCATTGAGAAAAAGATTGAGAGCAAGAATTCGTTGACTCAACCCCTGTTCTACTTGATTCCATTCTGCATTTGGAATGATTCTCGGTATCAAATCAAAGGGGAAAATTTTTTCCGTCCCCTCTTCGTCTCCATAGACCGTAAAGGTAATACCATGCTCAAGAAAGGACGAATCTGCCTGTCTTCTTTTTTCTTCTATCTCGTGGTCTTTCAGACGATTAATTCTTTCAAAAACCTTTTGGTAATGATCCTTGGGCACATGATTTTTGCTGGCCCCGAACATCTCGTCAAAAAAAACATCAGTCTGGTAATCATCGAATGGTGATTGATTCATAAAGGGGTAAAATTAAAACTAGTGAGTGCAAGTAACATGCCACCTGCTCAATATTTTCTGAATATTAACTGATTTTGTATCAGATCAATCAAATTCATTTAAGAATCCTAGTCTTTCTGCAGAAAAAAAGAACTGTTGGGCCAGACCCGCAAACTCGCCAAAGTGACAACTGGCGAAAGTGCTCATTTGTTTTTGATCCCAACCATTCAATCCGTATCGATTGGACATGACTTTTTCAATCCAAGTATCGATCGGGAAAGCATTTAATTTCCGACCTCCAAAAAGCAGGGTGCAAGCTGCTATCTTTGATCCGACCCCGGGTAATTCCTTCAATTTCTCCAAAGCGATCAAATAGGGGTGCTTCACAACTTCTTCCAGCCAATCTGATCTTGTTTTCAGAAACCGTGCGGTTCCAACAATACTTTTGGCCCGATAGCCTAGTTTCAAACTTCTCAAGTCTTTTTCAGTTACCTCGGACAAAATTTCCCAACCGGGAAATCCAAAAAAGCCTGCTCCTAAATTCTTCCCATATTTTTGAGCCACCAATTGTCCGGTTTCCTTGATTTGAGGAATGCTTTTTACGGGGCTTAATAAAAAGTAAAAAAGAATTTCGTCGATTGGTTGTCGCAAAATACGCAGGCCCGATAAAGACTCAATACAATGCTTGAGGATTGGATCGGACCGCCACGGCAAAGAATTGACCGCTTCCTCATAGGAAGAATCTATCCAAAAATAATCTTTTACCTCCTGCCTCGTAATCGGAATTTGTGAATTTGACCTCCATTCAAAGGAAGTGTCTTTCAATCGGATTTCAAGAAGTCGCCCGCCAATAACCCCTAGCCAATTAAGGTCTTCAACTTTATGCCAAGTAAAGGATTGTCCACCCTCCAAAGTCTCGGAAAGACTTATGGGAGTGAAGCCGTGAGGTTTTAATTTTTGCCAACTCCCAAAAGATGGGCCGGGAGCATCTATTCGTCGTGGTCCCAAAGGAAACTCTGTTTAGCGGCGAGTAGGTCATTTGTTGGCGATCTTATCTTCAATCGCCAGGCAATAAGCTTATTCTCTTTTCTCGACCAATCTTTTCCAGTCAAACCTACAAGAAGATATTTCTTACCCTCGATGCGGGAAGGAAATTTGAATTCGTATTGCCTTGTATCAATCGACTCTGAACTAATCACCTCAAGCATAATTGTGGTATCGTCTGGAAAATCACTAAGTTTAGAAGAAAATTTCAGAGTAAAGTACAGCCCTTCACGGTCTGTTTCATCTGAACGGAAAATAAGACTTCTTCCCGTGTATTCCTCGCCGCGAAAGAACTCCAAAATTCGTTTAAAATCTTTCTTTTGGAAATATTGTACCGCTACCGAGTTTATCTTAATTTCACCAAACGCTGGTGAAGTGAACAAAAAAACAAGAAGGTAAGAAAAAATGGGAAATTTCTTCATTTCCCCTTAAAAATTCTTCAGTTCCCCGATTCTTCGTCCGTGGAAGAGTCTTTGGGATTAGCACTCTCTTTAGACTCCGGGCCAAGAACATCTTCGGTGCTAGCTTTTTCAGCGACCTCTGGATTAGAGACCACTGCCTTGGGCTTGGGTTCCGCCTTTTTACGAACTGCCTTAGCAGGTGCTGCTACTTTGGCGGATGTAGACTTTCTTACTTTCTTGACAGAAGCCGGCTTTTCCAATTTCAGCTCGGACTTTCGGCGAGCCAAGTAGGCAGATCTTCGCCTGCGCTTAATTAATTTATTGTATTGTTTACCCATAATTTAAGTGAGAGTGGTAAGCATGGTCATAACACTAATGCTTGCAAGCATCAAGGTTGAGTGGGGGTTTAAACTATTGTGACTGGCTGGCCGGAGTGGGCGGATGAATAGGTCGCGTCAATAATCTCCATCAATGCAAGTGCCTGATCCGGAGTATTAAGTGGTTTCTCCTGCCCATGGATCGTACGAACGAAATTTTCTGCCGACCGAATTCTTCCCATATCCTCATTAACTTCAGTTACAATCGATCGATTCACCGATCGACCATGCTCTTGGACATAAAGCTCGCAGTCATCAATAGCAGTTTCATCCAATCCATCATTTCCAAACAATCTTCGGATCATACCCCCTGCTTTTTGTCCTTGGAATGTGACAGAGACTTCCTCTCTTTTATTCATTTCAGCCCAGGAAATTTGAAAGCTCAAGACCTGACCGGTTTCGAAACGAACAAATCCATGTGCGGCACTCTCCACATTAGTGGCTCCATCTACGACATCGGGAATTCCCCATGGGCCCTTGAATGTTTTGTCTTGAATGAAATCATCAAATGTCTGTGCAAGCACACAAGTTGCTTTGGGGTAATCCATATAGAACATGGCAAGGTCAACCATATGTAAAAGATCGATCAAGGGACCCCCTCCAGACAAATCCTTATTAGTGAACCAACCTCCAAATCCAGGAATGCCCGTTCGACGAATCCACTTTGCTTGAGCAGAATTAATTTTGCCAACTTCACCCGCCTCAATGTAATTCCTCAGAGCATAGGATTCAGGTCGAGCCCGATTATTAAAGTTAAACATTAATATCTTTTCAGCTTTTTCAGACGCCTCCTTCATTTCCCTCACCTCAGGAGCATTGAGGGCAGGAGGTTTTTCGCAGAACACATGTTTTCCGGCCTGCAAGGCTTGAATAGCGAGAGGACGATGCGTGCGGTTCGGTGTAATTATGCTGATTCCGTCAAGTTCCTTGAGTTCATCGAGCATTTTTTGCGAATCTGAATAAACATGAGGTATGTTGTATTTGTCAGCCGCTTTTTTTGCCGCATCCTGATTCATGTCACAAACTGCGTGTAAGGACGCTCCTCCCGCTGTAAATCCAGCTACATGATATTGTAACATTCCTCCTGCACCAATGATTCCGATCTTAGTATTCATAGTATTTATATTACTTGGGAATTGAGGGAAATTTGACCCATTTTTGTTTAGATTTTGAGCTTTTCACAACAGTTTCAATAAATGCCATTCCAATTATCCCATCGCGAATATCAGGATAATCGTACCCGGATTTTCGAGGAAATTTGCCTGCAATTTCATCCCTGATTGCCACCGACGCCGAATTATAGACATTAGCAAATGCCTCGATAAATCCTTCTGGGTGTCCAAAAGGTATCCTAGTATTTTCTGCGGCCGCACCCGTAATATATGAATTTCCCCGTCGGTAAATTTGCCTCGGTGTACGAGCATCCTTCACAATTAAATCATTTGGTTCTTCTTGGTGCCACTCCAGGGATTTTTTGGTTCCGTATATCCTAATGTTCAAGTCATTTTCATCTCCGTTCGATACTTGTGAGGCATAAATAATTCCGCGGGCCCCGCCCTTGAATCGAACAAGTACATTTCCATCGTCATCTAATTTTCGGTTTGGAATATTAACCGATAAATCTGCACAAAGGGTATCAATTTCCAATCCGGATATATAATGAACTAGATTTTCTGCATGGGTTCCAATATCCCCCATACAGTTAGAAATTCCGGCAATTTTTGGATTCGCTCTCCAATTCGCAATCGCTTTTTCCTCTCCAGTCAATGCAGTTATGGCATATCCTTGGGGGTATTCGCAAACCACCTTGATAATGCGTCCTAGCTCTCCCTTTCTGACCATTTGACGAGCAAGCTTGACCATTGGATAACCGGTGTAGTTATGAGTTAAGGCAAAAACTTTTTTGGATTTAAGAATAATACCTCTGAGGTTTCTAGCCTCCGCTAAATCAAAGGTTACCGGCTTGTCGCATATAACATTGAATCCTGCCCGCAGAAAAGTCTTCGCGACTTCAAAGTGCAAATAGTTTTGCACCACGATAGTAACAAAATCTATACGTTCTCCCTCGGGAAGTGCCCTCTCTTTTTCCGCCATTTCCTGGTATGAACCGTAAACCCTGCTGGGTGAGAGATAAAAATCTTTTCCCGATAAAGCAGACTTCTTCGGGTCAGAGGAAAAAGCCCCTGCCATGAGCTCGATATTTCCATCCAACGCGGCCGCTCGGCGGTGCACCCCACCAATAAATGCCCCTCTTCCACCCCCGACCATTCCCATGCGTAATTTTCTTTTCATACTAATTTTTGATACGGGATTGACTATTGATTTTTCTTATCGAAAGCGGAATCGAATGCCATTTGGTTAGGTTTAAAATCAAGGGCTTTTACAAATTCGCATGACTCCTCTGCTCCGTGGAATCGATCCATTCTACTGTCTTCCCATTCGATTGAAAGAGGCCCTGCATAGCCAATATCATTCAAGGCAACAATGATTTCTTCGAAATCGACATCTCCTCTTCCGACAGATCGAAAATCCCATTGGCGACGTGGATCCGCAAAAGTTGTATGCCCCCCAAACACCCCAACTGAACCATCACCATGCCCCCACCATGCGTCTTTCATATGAGCATGGTAAATGCGGTCGGAAAAAGTGCGGATGAATTTTACATAATCAACTCCCTGGTAGCCAAGATGCGAAGGATCGTAATTAAATCCAAAACGTTTGTGTCCCTTAACTGCGACCAGGGCACGCTCGGCACTCGCAATATCAAAGGCAATTTCGGTTGGATGAACCTCCAATGCAAAATTTACTTTTTGTTTTTCAAATTCCTGCAAAATCGGACCGAAACGCTTGGCAAAATCTTCATAACCTTTGTCCCAGTATGCTTGATCAGTCGGTGGAAAAGCATAAATCGAGTGCCAAATACTTGATCCGGTGAATCCATTGACCACCGCAGGGAAGTCGTCTTTTTTGCCTCTGCCGGGCTTTGCGTTTATGAAATTCCGACATGCTTTAGCAGTTTTAGCTAATTTTCTTGCTGCCCGCTTGCGGACTTTTTCCGGATCTCCCTCGCCCCAAACATCGGGAGGAAGAATTGATTTGTGTCTTTCATCGATTAAGTCACAAACCGCTTGTCCGACCAGATGACTGGAGATCGCAAATGAAGTCAGGTCATTGTCCAACAATATTTCCCATCTTTCTTGGCAGTATTTTTTTGAAATAGCCGCTTTATCGACATCAAAGTGATCTCCCCAACAAGCCAGTTCCAGTCCATCGTATCCCATTTCAGCAGCCTTTGAAGCAAGGTCAGGCAAGGAAAGATCGGCCCACTGGCCGGTAAATAAAGTGACAAAACGAGACATTTTCTTTTAAGATTTATGGTTAGTATTGGAGGGAGAAATTTGATTACTCTACTAAGATTTTGAACGGGGCAAACCCTTTTTTATTTAATCGGTTCGTGCCGGATGTTATTCATACTCGCACTAAAATTTTTTCCGAGGATCTTGATCCCATTGAAAAAGGGGAGCCTTTCCCCACCTGCAAAGTGATTGCATCGGCTTGTTTTTCATGATGAAGAATCCTGACCTCTTGTCCGGGAAGTAATCTTTTTTCGCGGGCGAATTTTAAAAAATTACTCTCTTGGTCGACGATTGAGTCAATCCGCACTTTCATTCCCGCCTTGCAGTTGATCAAAGCTTGAGAACTAGGACGGTTAATTACCCCCCCCTTTGTAGGAATAGGATGACCGTGAGGGTCTTGTCGGGGACGCCCGAGAAATTGATCCAGTTTTTCCAACACTTTCTCTGAAATAGCATGTTCCAATTCTTCTGCCTCAGCATGGATTTCACTCCAATCAAGGCCCAATGTTTCCACTAGGAATGTTTCCAGTAATCGATGTCGCCTCAGTATGTTCATTGCCAGCTTCTTCCCTTTTCGGGTCAGGCATACTCCTTTTCTTGGGTAGTAATTAAGCCATCCGCCCTGAGACAAATTCTTCACCATTGAAGTCGCCGTACCAGGGGTAACCAGTAGTTCCTTAGCAACTCTTCCCATTGATACCTCTGTAGATCCTGACTCCAGGGAAAGCACCAGAATATGCTTGAGATAATTTTCTACCGTGGGAGTTGGCATTTGGTTAATTTGTTTCCTTGCCCTCCTCATTTCAAGACTATTCGAATACTTGACTTTGATTAGTCAAAGTTTATACTTTGCTCAATACATGTTTAATTTCAAAAGGCCATTTACTTTATTATTCTTAATCTCGATTGGTGCATTTTTTTTCGCACTGATTGGTTGCTCAGAAAACTCTATTTCCTCCGCTCAAAAACCTGGGGCTGAGCCCGAACCAAAAACCATTGTAGTCACCACGACTCAGATTTTTGACTTGGTGAAACAGATCGCGGGCGACCACTGCAAGGTAGTTTCACTAATGGGTCCCGGTGTGGACCCACATCTTTACAAACCAACTGCCAGGGACATGCTCGCATTAAATTCCGCCGATTTAATTCTTTTCCATGGATTAAAATTAGAGGGCAAAATATCGGCGGTCTTAAAATACGCTAAGGATTCTGTGGTACCTATCCATGAAGTTTGTTCCAGGTTACCAAGTAATTTACTACTCGCGTCAAATGAAGAAGGACAAATGTACCCCGATCCACATGTATGGTTCTCACCCCCATTATGGATCATGTGCATGCAGCGAATAACAAACATTCTTGGTGATCTTATCCCAGAAAAAAAGGAATTGTTCCAGAAACGCTCCCGAAAACTGGAACTAGAGTATTCAAAGATTTACCAATGGGCCAAGGTTCAATTTTCAAGGGTAATGCCAGCAAGAAAAAAAATAATCACTAGTCACGATGCATTTCGCTACCTTGGGCGATCCTTTGACTTGGAAGTGATCGCACTCCAGGGGATTTCGACGGCAACGGAAGCGGGTTTAGGAGATCGGGCAAATTTGGTCGATTATATCAGACTGCATAAAATCCCCGTACTTTTTGTGGAAAGTAGCGTCAATCCTGGAGCTTTGGAGGAAGTTGCAAAGGAAACTGGAACCGTATTGGGCAAACCTCTTTTTTCCGATGCCCTAGGGGCAAATGATCAAGAAGTTTATGGCCCGGATGGACTCAGCTATGCCCTCTCCACTTGGACGGGAATGATGATTTACAATGTTAATGCAATAGTTGAAGGCTTGACCAAAAATGAAAATGAGTAGCTCGGCGAAACCTATCGAAGTTCATGACCTCACGGTTTCCTACCAAAGAAAGCCAGTATTGTATGGGGTTGATTTAGAAATTGAGGAAGGCAGTTTGGTGGGAATTATTGGACCGAACGGGGCAGGAAAATCTACCCTCGTTAAAACAATAATGAATATGATTAAGCCAAATGGAGGATTTGTTAAGATCTTCGGTCAAACCGCTAAGCATGGAATTTCCAGAGTCGGGTATGTGCCCCAACGGGAATCTGTCGATTGGGACTTTCCAGTCACTGTAATGGATGTTGTTTTAATGGGCAGGTATGCCCATCTGGGATGGCTCAGGAGAGCGGGCAAGGCCGACCATAAAATCGCAAGCGATTGCCTCGAACAAGTCGATATGCTCCCCTTTTCCAATCGTCAAATCGGCAATCTTTCCGGAGGGCAACAACAACGCGTTTTTCTCGCCAGGGCACTGGCTCAGGAAAGTGCGGTTTACTTAATGGATGAGCCCTTTGCGGGAGTGGATGCAGTCACTGAAAAAGCGATCGTTTCCATTCTCAAAGGTTTAAAGGAGCGAGGTAAAACACTCGTAGTGGTGCATCACGATCTTTCTTCAGCCAAAGAATATTTCGACCACCTTCTCTTGTTGAATATGCGCAAAGTGGCTTATGGCCCGGTTGAGGAAGTATACACTCGCGAATTACTGCAAAAAACATACGGCGGAAGGCTAACAATTCTTTCTGAAATGGCATTTGAATCGGCTGGCGTTCGGGCAATTGAGAAAGAGGTCCTTGGACCCAAAAAGTGATAAAAATAAATACAAACCGAATTTTCGAATCTAGTGGGTTAAGTAAAATTCTTACTTTTCTAAAATTCCTTATCTTTGGATTAATAATTTTCTCCCCGACAATAATGTGGGGGAAACAGATTGAAGCC
>TARA_B100001093_G_scaffold511797_1_pt1 | contig 10391 bp, 8 predicted proteins | sample TARA_B100001093 | Tara Oceans TARA_B100001093 (sample SAMEA2623116) | marine metagenome | biome: marine biome (ENVO:00000447); feature: surface water layer (ENVO:00002042); material: "saline water (ENVO:00002010), including plankton (ENVO:xxxxxxxx)" | depth 5 m
ATAGCTCCACCCATTAAACCAAAACTAACTAGAGGTATATTATTTTTTGTTATAAAAGCTGGAATGATAGTATGAAATGGCCTTTTGCCTCCAATAAGTGAATTCATATGGTTGGGGTCTAAGCTAAACATCTCACCTCTATCTTGAAGCATAAAGCCTAGGTCATTTGGCACCATACCAGAGCCCATTCCTCTGTAGTTACTTTGAATCAATGAAACCATATTTCCATTCTTGTCAGCAACGGTTAGATAAATCGTGTCACCTTCCTCCAATAATCCAGCATTATATGATTTAGAAGACTTTGTTAAATCTATTAATTGCAATCTTTCCTTGGCATATTCTTTAGATATCAATGTTTTTAGCGGGATATTAGAAAAATTAGGATCTGCATAATATAAAGCTCTATCTTCATAAGCTATTTTTTTTGCTTCAGTAAAAAGATGAATATATTCGGCTGAACCAAATCCAAGGTCCTTTATATTATAGTTTTCTAATATATTAAGCATTTGTAGTGCAGCTATGCCCTGTCCATTAGGTGGAAGTTCCCATACATCATATCCTCTGTAGTTTGTTGAAACAGGATTAATCCATTCAGGTTTAAAATCACTTAAATCTTCTAGTGAAAAATATCCGCCTTGATTATTTATAAAATTAACAATTTCTTTTGCTATGGTACCTTTATAAAAATCTTCTCCATAAGATGAGGCAATCTTTTTATAAGTACTTGCCAAATATGGATTTTTAAAAATTTTACCTTTGCTTGGAATTTTTCCATCTGGCATCCATGTTTTTTTAAAATTTGGATAGTTGATAAAATTTTCACTTGATAGTTTTAAGTAATAGGCAACAACTTCTGTTACAGGAAAACCCTTTTCAGCGTACTCGATAGCATTCTGAAACAATAAATTAAAATCCATTAATCCAAATTTTTTATGCAATTCTACCCAGCCAGCTACTGCACCTGGCACTGTAACTGGAAGAGGACCATATGGAGGTATAGCATCTAGACCTTTATTTGTTATTTCCTCTATTGATATTTTTATTGGTGCTGGACCTGATGAATTTAAGCCATATAATTTTTTGTCATCTGCACTCCAAACTATTGCAAATAAATCACCACCGATGCCACATCCTGTAGGCTCTACTAGTCCAAGAACTGCATTTGCAGCAATTGCAGCGTCTATTGCATTACCTCCATTTTTAAGTATCGATATAGCTGTTTGGGTTGCTAGTGGATGACTAGTTGCTGCCATTCCATTTGTGGACATCACTTCAGACCTACTTGCAAACTCATTACCAGTAACGCGATCATAGGAATCAATATTTAATGAAATAAAAGTAATAAAAAAAGTATAAAAAAGTTTCATATTAATTGCCTATATTAATATTGATATCATTAATCAATAACTACTAGAGTTCCATTGTTTTGTTCAGTTAATTCTCTCATGAGAGTTAAATATTTTATATTATCATTCTCAAAAGCATATCCTTGCAAGCTTAGTCTTCGTGAGGTTAAAAAAGCTAATGCATTTATCCTAACGTATTTAGATCCATCATTTTTGGTATTTATTTTATTAATCTCTAAAAGTCTTAAATCTACATTTTTATTTTCTCTAATATCATCACCAATAACAAAAATTCCTACATCTTTATACTTTCTTCCATAAAAGTTTATAGATTTTTCTATTGCAGGAATTGGATTACTATTTGTCATCGCAGTAGCATTTTGTAATTTTTTAATTGCGTCAGATCTATTTTTTTGAGTTGGTTTTAACCAGTCACCTCCACTACCACCAACAAGAACTTTTCCAGTATCATTCATCACCATAAAACCATCTAGGCTTGGGAATGTCATAATAATACTCTCAATTTCTTTTATAACCTTAGACCATGGCGCACCCTCAATCATACTTCCAGAATTATCAATTATAAAAATTAAATAGCGGCTATCAATTCTTATGCCGCTAGCTACAACTTGTTCAACTGAATCTTTAATATTTTCTTTTTCAATTGAAATTTGACTTTCTTTTGCTTTAGATAAAGTGCTTAAACTTTTAACTATGTCAGCTCTATTATTTAGATTATTTTGAGCATTGATGAGTTTTTCTTGAATTGAAATTAGATTATTTATTTTATTATTTAGCTCATTCTCTAAAATATTTAATTGATTTTTTTTAGTTTGAACTATAATTTGTTTATCAAAAAATAAATCAGCTGTGTATTTATTCTCAATAATTTCAACCTCATTAAATTCACTAATTAATAAAATAAGAACAAGAGCGCCAAAGCCACATGCCATAATATCTAAAAAAGACATTGAAAAAACTTCACTAGTCTTTTTTTCCTTCATAATGGCCAATCCTTGCTAGATGTTAAGAAACATCCATTGGTCTCTTTTGAAAACAGTGCATACTCATATGACGCTAGAGGGTCACCCTTCATTGGTAATAATATTGTATTTAATTTTGAACTTCTAAAAGACTTTTTATATGTATCTTTGAATGCGTTAAAATAATTCAATCTACATTGTAGGTCAACCAAAGGCTCATCGAGACAACTTGCTATTCTTCTTTCTTTTAAACTTAATTCCTGCGATACAGACCTAGACTTAATATTTTCTTTTAAAGATCTAGGTTTTATTGCAAGAGTTGGAAGACCGTCAGTTATAAGATATATATTATCTGCTGAACTAAATGAAGATAACTTTGAAAAAGCTAGTTGAAGATTTGTTCCATGATCAGGAGACTCATTAAGTAGATAAAGAATATTTTTTTCGATCTCGACCTTGTTACTAGAATCTATCCATTTATTATTAGGATATATTCTTAAATCTTTATTGAATGTTGCAAGCATTACTTGTGAGCCTTCAGGTAAATTTGTAACCATCCATCGAAAAATTTGTTTTGCCTTTGACCATTTTTCAGTATTTTGTTTTACGCTATCATTTTGTACACTTAAACGAATTATTTGAACTAATTCCTTATGGAGCATACTCTCAGATGAATCTAGTAATAAAATAATTTTTTTTCCTTCAATATTACAACCGGATATATATGATTTCTTAACAGGTTTATATTTTGTTTCAGATTTCTTATTCAATTCTTCCAAGGAAGAATTTAAGTTTGTGTTTTGATCTACTAAATTATCAATCACGTTATTAGCTATTTCAGTTCTAGATTCAACCTCGCTGACTTCAAAATTAATATCTTTTATTGATGTTTCAACATTAGACAGTTCAATTTCTTTTGATTCTATTAAATTGTCTATTGCTATTATTTGATCTTCCAATGGGATAATCTCATCTTTAAAGCTTTCTGTTAGAGGTGAAAATGTTGCCTCCTTTACAAATATAAACATGAGTGCCACTGCGCCTAATCCGCATGCCATTATATCTATGAAAGACAGAGAGAACGGATTTAACTGTTTGCGTTTCAATTATTTATTTTGCTAAGAATTTAGCTCTAAGCATTACAATTAGATTATCTTGCTTATATTCAATTCTGGTTATAAAAAACATTAAGATAATGCTTAATAATAAAGCTGTAAATGTTGAATTAAATGCAACCCCTAAGCTTGTTGTCATCCCAGTAATATCTCCATCTATAGCTTCGGCAGCTTGCGACAATGCTTCTCCTATACCTCTTACAGTTCCAATAAAGCCTATAGATGGAATCGCCCATGATATATATTTAATAAATGAAAGATCTAATTGAAATAAATCAAACTTGTTTTCAATAAGAATGCCATATATTTCTTTATTTGAGGTATCGCTATTAATTTGCTCATTAAGTTCTGATAATAACGGATCATTATCATTTTTAAGAGATTTATAATCCTCCTCTAATAAAAAATAATTAAATAGCCCTATAAGCAAGCTCCATAAAAATAAGGTAAGACAAATCTTCTGTTCTGGATCTTTTAAGATTACTGAAAAATGTCTTTCAGGAGACAGATTGTTCAACTGAGCATATGCCATGTATTCAAATGCTAATGGATTAATTACAGCAAGATAGAAAATATGGACAATAATTAATGACATAAAAAACGATAAAAAAATAAAAAGTGAATAGTTTGATTTATTTAAATATTTTTGCATCATATGTCCTTTGGTAAATCAATAGAATTATTTATTGAGATTCTGTTGTTTAGATTTAAGTTAGTAGACTGTGAATACAGTGCTTGACCAATAATTACTATGATGAGTAAATATATTAAATATCTTATTTTTAATAAATCCATCTAGCAATCCTAAATCCTATTAACTCATTCGGTTCATTACCATATGTTCTATATGATAAACCAAGTTGAAGAGATGTTGATGAGTAATAATTAGATCCTTTGATGACATGGGTAGTTCCAATTAAAGGACCAATATAATCTATATAAGTTTTTGATGAGTCAATAATTTCTACTGCATAAAAATCATTAACCCATTCAGATAGATTACCAGTTATATCATTTATACCATTTTGATTTGAGCTAAAAGCGCCAACAGGAGATCTTTCTTGATACCCATCATCATAATCAGATACAAAGTTAGTTAAAATTCCTTCTGTAGACTGATCTGCAATATTTCCAACCAGTTTAGTAATTTTTCTATTTGATCCCCAGGAATATATTAAATCGTTGGAACTATTAGATTTTGCTGCATATTCCCACTCAGCTTCAGTAGGCAATCTATAACCATTTGAATCAGTATTAAAATATATAAGTGTATTATTTTTTATTACATAAAATTGATTTAGTCCTTCCTTTTTACTCAACCAATTACAAAACTTAGCTGCGTCAATCCAAGAAATATTATTAATTGGGTTATTAGAAATTTTATTTGCCCCAACGTAATTATTATATTGAGTTTCTGTAATTAAGTTTTCACTTATGTAAAAGTGTTTTGTGATCTCTACGCTTCTTTCAATTTCATTAATATCTCTTCTTGATTCTTTCAATGATGATCCTAATTTTAACGAACCAGGATTCATTAAAACTAATTTTGATCCAATTGAATTTTTAGCATTATTCTTATTCTCTATTAAAGAAGCTTGCTTCTCAGTAAGAAGATTTTTGTATACATTTAAAATATCTTTTAATGGTTCAAGAGTTTCGTTTATAGATCTATAGCCTGGTGCTTCGTATAACACGTTATGTTTGATTTTTTGAATATCCTTTTTAAAAGGAGTTAAGCCAATATAATTTCCATTTAGGTAAACCTTGGAGACTGGATTGCTGTCAAAAGACACGTCAGCCATATCTTTTTTAAGTTTTGAATTGATGGCTTTTGTATTTTTTTTTATTTCTATAGATTTATCAAGATACCCATATTTCTTAATTTTTATGATGCCTTTATTAGGATTTAAAAATGTGGTTGGTGAAATCCCAATATAATCTCCATCAAGAAAGATTGATGCGCTAGTTGGATCAGTTGTTATTGAAATAATATTGGCATCCGCTTCAAGTTCATATTTAACATTAGATTTATTATTATTATCAACATAATATTGAATATTCTTATTTTTATAGCCAGTTTTTTTTAAAGTAATCTTATTAAGAGTTTTGTCTAAATTAACCGTAATAGGTGTGACTCCAAGCTCTATATTATTCAAATAAATTTTAGCGCTACTAGGAGAAGATGATATCTCTAGTGATTTATCTATACTTTTTAAAATAATTGGGACTAATAATTCATTTGTATACTTATTTATATCAATATCTGATTCATAGGTAAGATGATTATCTGATGTAATTTTAAAAGTATGTATGCCTTTTTTAAGTTTTATATTATCAAGAGATTTGAGTATTTGATTATCAAGGATAAATTGTTCATATGTATCATTAATCTTAAAAACAACATTTACAGGTTTTTCAATAAGGATGATTAATTTATCTGAGTCTCTATGATTAAACTCTACTTTTTTTGATTCATAACCATAGGCTTCGATATTTAATGTAAATACTGAAGTAAAGGAGTAAACAGTATTATTTATAACAATAGAATTTGATGAAGTTATATTCAGTTCTGGATAATCTTCATTAAAATCAACATTAGAGGATTTTAATAAAAAAAGTGGAAATGCAATCAATATTGCAATTATTATTAGTCTTATATTCATGTTACGCAAAAATCAGCTGGGACTCTTACAACATGATTAATTTTACCTGTTTGTGGTTGACCGTTAACCTTTGGTACAACAAATTTTGATTTTTTTAATGCTTTTTCTATTATAACTATTACAGCCCTATCATCTACTCTAAGATTTTTTGCTTGCTGCTTAGTTGTTTCATCTCGAATTGATGAAACTTTAGATGAGACTACTTTTCCTGATTTATCAACATTTAGTGTGAATGCTAGTCGGAGTGATCTATTCCTTGTAGTTTTTGTACATTTAATATTTTTTGAAAATGAGGACCCTATAATTTTTGCATTTGAAATAAAATTATTATTAGTATTATTTTGTGATTGATTGTTAGCCAAGCCTTGTTCTTGCTCTTCAATATTTGATACGTCTATATCTTCTTTTGTTACGCTTTCCGTCTCAAAGATATTACATTTATTAGAACATATTGCAGTAATTGATAAAAATTCTTTACCAGGCTCTAGATAAATCTCTTTTCTAAATGACTGCATCCCTCTTTTTTTTGCAACAATCACAAATTTACCAGGATATAGTTTAATATTTTCTTCTGTAAAAGGTTGATATTGTCTTGTCTTTTGAATATCTACGAATGTTTCATTATTAGAAATTAAATTTAGAACAATCATTTCACCATATTTTTTAAAAATTTGATTTGCGTTGTTAATTAAATCAATTAAATTGTTTTCAGTATCGAGATTAATTTTATTTGCGATATCTAAAGATTTTTTAAAATTATTCCTAATATTTGGTGAGCTTAATCTATCAATATTTCTAAGATATTTACTTAAGTCATCATATGTATTTTTTAAGGCTGATGTTCTATTAAACTTAGCTGTGAGATCAGAATTAGTTGGATCAAGAGCTAAAGCATTTTTATATGCATCCAAAGCTGCCTCCCAACTTTCGGATGAATAGCTCCTGTCACCAGATTCTGAAAATAAAATAATATCATATTGTTTTTTCTTAATATCAATTTCTCTTTTAAGAATTGGAAGCTCTGGATTATTGGGTAATAGTGATTTTGCTTCTTCGAATAAGGATATTGAATTACTGAAATCATTTAAACTAAGAGCTTTATAGGCATTTTTTAGGTTTTGATCAAAAAAATAACTTCTAGAATCATTAACAAGTTTTTGTTTTGTTTGTATAGAATCAATTCTTTCAGGGTCAATATTTAATGCTTCATTTATTGTCTTTAAAGCAAGATCATATTCATTTGAAAATGAATATTCTTTAGCTGAAGATATTAAATTAGAAACATTCTGATAATTATCAACTCTGTTATTAAGATAATTTAGCTCTTTATTAGAGGGATCAATACTCAACCCATCTAATATTAAAGATTTTGCTTCATCAAGTTTTATTAAATCAAAAGCTAAATTAGCCCTATCAATTAACTCAAGAACTTTAAGTTTATTTCTATCGTTATATCCAACTATTAAATCGAAAGCATCTTTGTATGAATCTCTTGATTTAAAGTAAAATTCATCAAAATAAAATTTATCACCATTTTTTTTTAATATCTCAACTTCATTTAATATTTCTTTAGCTTGAGCATCATCAACGACCTTAAAAGATTGATATAAGGGTTCTAGTTTTTTTAATTCTACAAGTGCTTCATTTCTCTCTTTGCAAAGAGGTGAATTAGCCCAAACGCCAGTGCAGTCCAAGGAAGTGTTTGGATCGACTGAAGGAGAAATTTCATAAGTTATAATTTCTTTTTTATCACTACTACAACTGTAGAGTAAAAAAATTAATATAATGCCTAAATAACTTTTATAAAATCTCAAATTCATTTGTTTGACTAGATTCAGATTCATATATATCTGCTAAGATCGTTTGCCATTGATCAAATTGATTTTGAATATTTCCTTCAAGCTTAACTTGCAAACCTTCCATTTCAACTACCTGAGGTGCGATTTCTCCATCAAATGATTTTGATACCTCATTAATTGTTGACTCATGAACTCTTGCCTGTCTTGCGTCACCAACTGCAGAAACCAGTAACGAAGCACCAACAGTTGCAGCAACTGTTGGTCCATAGTTATAGTCATAAGAATCAGAGCTTGATGCAGATGATGCAGCAGCAGCAACTATTAATGCACCTAATATTGCTTTACCAGCAGCAGCTCTTTGGGCTTCTCTTTTTTGTTTAGAAGCCGTTAATGCTGCTTCTTGCCATATTTTATAACTTTCATCCATAGTATCTGTAAAAGAAACATAGTGTTTTTGCATTTCATTTCTAAATTGTGCATCTTTAAGTTGAACATTTTGTGCTCGGATAAACATAGGGTCATTAAGGGCCGGAACAAAACCTAAAGAGTATCTATTATTTTCAATATCTAATGCATCGTAAAATTCCATATCATTAAGTTTTTGAGCAAATCTTAAATCAGATACTAGTTGAATTTGTTCTAAGTTTCTTTTTTTTAGTTCTTTAATAATGTCTCCGGCAATTGATCTATATAATGGATCAAATGGATCTTTACCTTTATTTCTAATATTTTGATAGAAATATTCATTTGTTCTATGTTTGTATAATTTATTTTTTATGATTGGTTTGCCCGTTGCATCTTTTGCGTTTATTAAAAGATGAACGTCCTCTCCATTTGATTCCTTAACTGTACCCTCTATTACAACATCTGCTAAAAATTCAGCACTTGTTGTAACCGTAACATTTGCAAAAGCATTTGTTTCATTCAATGATCTCATCATTTTTACTGCAAATCTTCTTGATTCAGCTCTTCTTAACTCAGGCCACAAACCATTTTCACGATCTGAGGCATCATCACCAGATAAACCAGGATCTAGTTCAACTATATTAATATCAAGTTTAGTTGACATAGATGAAGCATCTAATTCAAGTTCCTCGTATGACATAGAATTCGTTATTGGTGCAGTTGTTTCACAACTAACTAATACGAACATTAAAGCAAATGTTTTTGTAATATTTTTTAACATTTTAATTCCTCCAAAGTGGTTTTATTATATAAAGCATATTTTTTTATAAGTTCATTTTTGAGGACTGAGTCTTTTTCTTTAGCAATGCTTTCTTTTAGTTGAACTGAAACTTGATCATTATCTTTTATATTTGATATACATGCTGGAATTGCACCATTAGATAGGGTTATTGTCTGAATAGAATTAGGATTAAGATTAGATTTATTATCAGAACTGTTAAGCTTTGGAGTGCCAAGTGTCTTGCTTTTTGTAGTAACTTTTGATTTTTTTATATCTGATCCAGATATTGATCCTCCTGCATTTGTTTGTGTTACATTAAGATTATCAGTCTTTGCAATTTTTGATATGCATTCTTGATTAGCTTGCGCTAATAACTTTTTAAAATATTTATCTTTAGCCTTTAAAATTTCTTCATTTGTCATATTTTCTTCATCTATCACAAGTTTAATGTCCTCATCACAAGATATCTGAGTTACTTCTTGAGATTGAAGTAAAAATGGGAACATAAGAAAAATATAATAAAATAACTTAATCTTCATCTCTTATTGCCGGAGGTATTCTCCTTAAATTGATTTCAACTTTAAATATCATTAGGTAGAGTACAGCAGCAGCATATAATGCCAGTCCATATAGAACATTAATTAAATTAGCATAGCCTCTTGCATTTTTAGCAGCAGAGTTTCTAATATTTGCCTGAATTTTTGCTTCTCTTATTGAGATATTTTCTTCAAAATCATCAATGTACATATCTATTGTCTTTAAAACTAATTCATATCTGCTATCAAAATTACCAATTCTTTTAAAATCATCTATGGATCCAATTTCTTCAAAAAAATTAGTCATTCCGATAACTAAATTTGCATTATCAATAACACCAAGATAACTATAATTATTATTAAAAAAAAGCTCTAAGGTTCTAGGTGTAAGGTTTGCATAAAACTTGTTTATATTCTCCTGAGAATCATTAAACTGCTTTGATATCTCATCTCTTAAATCAATAAATCTTTTGCTAACGATTGTTTGGTTTTCTTCAGCTGGATTAGATAAGGAATTTTTAGCGTTACTTTGAATCTCATTTAATGTTGTCTTTGGTTTGGGGAAGAGAGAAGATTTAAATTTTTCATTATAGGTAATTTTTGATGGACTACCTTTGGATGTATTAGGAGAATCTATAATTAAAGATAGGCTATAAATTAAAACAATAACTGCCCCTACTAAGGCTAGTGCACCAATAATAATTAAAAAATACCTCGAGATAATTATTAATATATTTTCTATTCTTTCAATCATCTTTAAAAA
>TARA_B100001093_G_scaffold516207_1_pt1 | contig 10385 bp, 7 predicted proteins | sample TARA_B100001093 | Tara Oceans TARA_B100001093 (sample SAMEA2623116) | marine metagenome | biome: marine biome (ENVO:00000447); feature: surface water layer (ENVO:00002042); material: "saline water (ENVO:00002010), including plankton (ENVO:xxxxxxxx)" | depth 5 m
ATCTTACCAGTAGTGTCATCAACTACTATATAATGACCAAATTGTGATAATTCTCTATTGAATGCCATTATATGATTACTTTATGAAGTATTTATTGAGGTTGCACATCTGCAGCATTTGAAGGGAATAATCTACCTCCACCCCATATAATTCTTACTGCTCCACCAGAACCACCGTGACCTCCACCTTGACCACCATTACCATCAGTTGGAGCACCACCACCAGAACCAGCACCAGGACTCTTAGTATAAGTAGGAGATGTTGTATTTCCACCATTAACTGTTGGTTCTGCTCCTGATCCACCAAATCCAGAATATCCACGTCCTCCACCAGATTCATATTGAGTATTACCAGCACCATTAACACCTTCACCATATATTCCTACTCCTCCTCCAGGACCACCTTCCCAACCAGAACCACATCCACCACCAGCAGCACCACCAGATCCATCAGATCCAGCATCAGAAGAAGAGTTAGAAGTAGTTCCATTTCCACCATCGCCACCTGATCCAGAATATCCACCAGCTCCACCACCACCAGCAGCACCACCATAAGGAGAAGTTGGAACTTGATTTCCACCATCACCACCATTACCACCACCGTCTCCTACATAATTTCCACCATTTCCACCTTGACCACCTTGATTCTCAGGTTGACCCTTTTCTCCACCACCACCTTTAACAGTAGTCACATTTATAAAATATGAATCTCCACCATTCTGATTATCAACATTAGCACCAACAACTACAGTATAAGATTGTCCTGGTATTACTTCAATATTATTCTTCCATCCAAGACCACCACCGCCGCCGCCACCTGGAGCACCAGCAGTACCATTTCCACCAGCACCAACAGCAACTACAGAAACAGCAGTTACTCCATCAGGAGCAATCCAACTATATGTTCCTGTTGTTGTATATTCTGATTGACCTTGAGCATTACTATCTCCTGCATTACTAGGAAATGCTCTACCACTACCCCATATAATTCTTACTGCACCACCTCCTCCAGAACCAACATCAGCAGATGAACTTCCACCACTACCAACAACTAAAGTATAAGTTTGACCAGGTACTACTGCAATATTATTTTTCCAACATAATCCACCACCTTCTCCCGATGGGGCTCCAGATACTTTATTAACACCTCCACCACCACCATAAGCAGCACCATTTTCGTCTACTGAGTTTTGTCCACCAGATCCACCTTTTCCCCAGAAGGTTGCATCACCAGTATTACCATAAAGACCTACACCTCCCCCACCTTCTGGTTGACCACCAGAATCACCATTACTATGTCCTAGAAATGATCCACCACTAGCACCAGATCCACTACCAGTTTGATAATCAGCACCAACAGCACCCCACATATGTATCCCACCAGTTCCATGATGACCACGACCATTATATCCTGCAGCACCACCACCACCTCCACCATAAGAAGATGAATGTCCAAGACCACCCTCATAATTTGCATCTCCACCAGATGATGTGCTTGATGTTGAATTATTACTACCTCCTCCACCACATGCTACCATCGATACATTATCACCAGGTACATCAAATGTAGAATTTGAACCATCAGTAGATCCACCACCTCCACCAATACAAACAACCGAAATTGATGTCACTCCACTAGGAGCAGTCCAATTATATGTTCCTGGTGTTGTGTACTCTTGTTGACCAGGAAATATATAATCAATAGTATTTGTTGAAGGGAATACTCTTCCAGGTCCCCATATAAGTCTTACTGCTCCACCAGCAGATTGTCCTACAGGTCCACCATTACCATAAGATCCACCACCTCCACCATAATTTCCACCATCTCCTCCATCAGGAGCAGAATTACTTGTGCCACCACCATCAGCACCACCAGAACCACCGCCACCTTGAGGATTTGTATTACTACTATTATAAGTGTACTTAGTTCCACCAGTTCCATCAGCACCTTGTCCCAATAATCCTACACCACCACCTCCAGCAGATCCACTTCCAGCACCACCAGCTCCACCGCCACCGCCACCTTGTCCAGGATTACCATTACCGCCTTGAGGTCCGTAACCATTTGGAGCACTTTGCAATTGATAAGAAGATCCTCCTTTACCACCAGTTCCACCAGCACCTACATATCCACCAGCTCCGCCGCCACCTCCAGCACCAGCTCCGTAACCATCATATGTCCATTTACTTCCACCCTGTCCACCATTACCACCACCGTCTCCTACAAAATCTCCACCAACCGAATTGCTACTACCATAAGAATTACTATTCCTCCAACCACTACCACCTTTAACAGTTCCCCTACTCATAAAATAGGAATCTCCTGGTCCTACATAAGAACTACGTCCAGTATTAGGGTCAAAAGCAGTACTATTAGTATTATTAGATTCTCCAACTACAACAGTATAAGATTTGCCTGGTATTACTGAAATATTATTCTTCCATCCAAGTCCACCACCTGCAGATCCATCAAAACCACCAGCACCACCATTACCAGCATTCGTTCCACCAGCACCAACAGCAACTGCAGAAACAGTTGTCACTCCAGCAGGTGCAGTCCAACTATAGGTTCCAAATGTAGTATATGATTGCTGACCTTGAGATGGAATACTATCTACTGTATTTGTGGAAGGGAAGGAACGACCCGAACCCCAGATAATTCTTACTGCACCATTTCCACCTCTTCCATTAGATCCACTAGCATGTCCACCACCGCCATATAATCCAGCACCGTCATCAGCAGCACCATTAGGACCAGCACCATTAGTATATCCACCCTTACCACCAGATCCAGGAAACCCTGTGTAATTGGTACTACTACTAGATGATGCACCACTAGCACCCATGCCATATATTCCTACTCCTCCACCACCAGAATGGAATCCACCACCACCAGCTCCACCAGATCCAGCACCACTAGCACCCATGCCCGATCCCGAACCTACTCCACCATTTCCTGCATATCCACCAGCACCACCGCCACCACCTTGAGCATTATTCCATGCACCACCATTACCTCCAGTACCACCACCATCAGCACCACCTCTTCCACCACCAGCTCCACCAGTTCCAGCAGATCCAGAACCACCAACACCACCATAAGCAACTACACTAGTACCCATAGATATTGATACAGTTGAGTTTCCACCAGTAGCTCCTGCACCTCCACCTGATCCACCAATACCACCTTCAGCAACATATATTTGATGAGTATCTCCTGGTGTTACAGAAACATTATTTTTATACGCTAATCCACCACCTCCTCCACCATCAGCATCTTGAGGAGAAGCAGCTCCACCACCACCTCCTCCACCTACACAAAGGATACATACAGAATATACATTATCAGGAACAGTCCAATTATATGTTCCGTCAGTTGTCCATTCTACCTGACCTACAGGTCCTCCATCTGCAGATGAAGTTGAAACTGCTGATAGTAACATCTGTAGAATTGACATATTATGTTAATCCACTTCCAGATACTACAAAAGCATTACTAGCAACACATAACACAGTTGCAACTCCCTTCTGAGCTAAAGTTCTACTTCCTGTAGTAGCAGTTCCTGCCAAATAAAGTGTAACGTTAGTTCCCTGATCAATTATTATATTAGAAGCACTATTATTATAAATTGTAGTTGCATTACCAGCAGTAAAAATATTCTGATTGACTGCCACCGTAGCATTTGTTTGTACTAATGTGCCAATATCAGAAGCAGTTAAAGTATAATTACTAGATTTTGTTGTACTTGAAAAATCTGGTCCTATATGAAGAACTCCACCCATATTAGGATGAGCAGTACACTGATAGAATAAAGTATTTGGTGCATCATGTGGAACATCAAATATTATATCTGTTGGTGCAGAACCATCTTGATTTGTTACACCAGTATAAGCTACTCCTGCAGATCCATTAGGAGTACTTTGAATTCTAAAAGGATGTCCTGAAGATCTATTATGAAAAATATATTTTTGCCCTCTAACAAGAGTTAATGCTGGATCATTTACAGTTCCGTTTAATCCAGGACCAGTAAACGTATAATGATTTGTTCCATCATTACCTAATATCCAACCAGATAAAGCACCTACAAATTTACTTGCAGTACAAGTTCCACCAATAGAAACGTCTGTACTAATAGCAACGTTTACGGCATTTAAATTTAAATTATTAGGACTCTCAATTGTTGGAGTACCAGATACTCCAATCAAATTAACTTCCTTTACACCAAAACCCTTATCTGCCATTTGCTTTTTTAGATATTTATTTAATATATTCTAAAAGAATATCATCATCAGACAAAAATAGGTGACGAACGTCACCCATTTTAGAATCAATATTGTTATAGACTAATAAAGTTAAGGATTTGCCTTCAAAAATTAAATTAATAATATTCATCAATACATTAATTGAGTGCCAATTTCAGTTTCAGCAACACCATTAGTATATTGAGTCGACACATCAACATTAGTTTGTGGGAATGTTCTGGCACTACCACTCACTAGTCCAACTACAATTCTAACAACACCGTGTCCACCACATCCAGCAGAGGAACCACTATTAGATCCTCCACCACCTCCACCAGGGAATCCTCCATCAGGTGTAGTATGGCTTGATCCATGAAAACTTGCTTGAGTAGATCTATTATAACCATTTCCTAAGTCACTACCATAAGCAAAGGTACTGTTGGATTCTTCAACACAATATCCTCTTAGTCCAGTAGTATATGCAGTTGATCCACCTTTTCCTGCATAATCAGTTGAGCTATCTGGAGAACTATTACCGTTAGCATCACCAGATGTACCATTAGATGCTTGACCATATACTCCAGTTCCTCCTCCACCACCAGAGTAGTATGCAGAAGATCCGTTAGAACCGCAGCCTCCACCGCCACCGCCACCATTACCGTTTTGAGGATTGGAGTAGTTACCACGGTTACAACCTCTTCCACTAGAAGTATTACCACTTCCTTGATATCCACCTGCACCACCGCCACCTGAACGGAATCCAGAACCGTGGAATCCAGCACCACCCATTCCACCACCATCACTATTGGTGTTAGGGAAACTATTGGAATTATCATACCAGTTATTACCAGACTGGTTTCCATCACCACCTCTACCACCATTCGCTACAGCGTAAGTGACTCCACCAACTGAACATGATGATGTCTGTCCATCAGGACAATCAGTTTGGTTTGATGTAGCAAATCCACCACCACCAACTCTAACAATAACGGTTTCACCTGGTGTTACAGTAATATTATTCTTATAAGCTAATCCACCTCCACCACCTGATGCACCATCATGATTTGATTCTCCAGAACCACCTCCACCGACACAAACAACTGATATTGATGTTACTCCAGCAGGAACAGTCCAACTATGTACTTTTTGAGTATTATATCCATCAACATGGAAGAGATATCCACTTACTAATGGAGCTAATGAAGTGTCACTAATAGTCAAAGAACCTGTTCCAACTAAAGTTCCACCAACAGAATCACTATACACTCTTATTGATAATGTTTCAGCACCTTCTGTTGTTAGATCATTCTCAGTTGTAATATTAAATGTTCCAGTTCCACCAGCAACAGCAAACGATCCACTATTGGTAGTAATATCAGCATCACTATCAGTATCCCAATAGAAAGTTCCGTCAGCAGAATTCGTATCTACGTTTATAGCAACTGTAGTACCTTCATTTATAGTACCAGAAGCAGGAGTTACGTTCACATACGTCCACTCAGCTACTTCTGTTATAGAAGTTACTAAGTTTTGAGAATCATACTGAAGAGCAAATCCTTTAGTATTATCACTAATAGTTTCATTATATGCTGTAATTAATCCAACAGCATTATATTTTATTCCAGTATACTTATTTCCTTCATCACCAACAGTTATTGATGTAACGTTATTATTAGAGTCGGTAGTTATACCAGTAGCTCTAGTAAAAGTATCTGTTTGTACAATAGTGCCGCTACCGCCGCCGCCACCGCCCGATCCTTTGTTTATACTAGATCCAACAAACCTACCCATTACTTTTCCAGCTAGTTTTCCTTTATTTATTTATATTTTAATTAATACTCAATTTTATTGTACCAACAACATAGAGGGTTTGTCTCTTGCATTTTGTTTACTACCAGTGTTTCCTACATACCACTGATCACTTTGACCTGATCCATCTTGCCAATCATCATATCCATAGTTACTAGTATCATGCCAAGAAAGAGTTTCCATAGTACTATTAACGTTGTATTGCCAAGTAGCAACATAAACTGGATCATACTGAGCACTGTTATTACTACCATTACGATATGGAGCTGGACCAGAATTTGGATTCCAAACACCCCAACCTTCACAGTCAAAATCACTACTACTATAACAATGTCTTAAATTAGTTTGAGTTGTACCTCCCCATGATAATGATAATCCTGTCGATCCATTAAACTGTTGTGACCATGCATTACTCTGTGGCATTGTTACGGTGGTGCTAAAAGAACTACACCAATATACTTGAGGATTTCCCAACCAATTCTGGGTACTAATGTTTTGCATACCACTATTACCATATGCAAACTGCATTACCTTCTGATAAGGAATGTCTGTCATATCACAACTGAAACTAGTTTCAGGTTTCATTTCTCCTGGAGTTGGATCGAAGTGACTATTTTGTCCATCAGCTCCTGTAAAACTACTTACGCAGGTTGGTCTTGGTTGATGGTTGCTTCCTGACGTATTCGCATATTTTTGTGCGTCATGGTTAGCAATAACCATCCATCCACCACCACTACCCCATGCAGAATCTAAAATACAATAGAATTGTCTTGCACTTGCTACAGTGCCATTACCCTTAATCCAATAATATCCATTAGTACGATTATTAGATGCAGCAGAATCATAAATTTCTTTAGCATTGACTGCTGGATTTGATTGCGTTCCAACAGTACTGCCAATACTAGTATCGTTAATAGTTACTGCAGAACTTTCTATAACTTGAACTGTTCTTCCAGAATCACTATAAACTCTAGCAGTAATAGTTTCTGATCCTTCTGTTGTAGTATCATTTGTAATGGTAACTTGGAATGTACCACTATTAGATGTAACAGTGAATGAACCATTAGTAGTATCTACATCAGCATCACTAGAAGTATCCCAATAAAGAATCGTTGAATCTGGTAGATCTTCAGTAGTTAGAGTAAATGTTAAAGTACCACCTTCATCTATTGCTCCCGCAGAAGATTGCAATGTTGAATATGCTGGTACAGCTGGATGTTCATTTACTACAGTAATATTAGTTACTAAATTACTCGCATTATAAGTAAGAGAAAATCCTTTCATAGTATCATCAATATTTTCATTATATCCAGTTATTAATCCAACAGCATTATATTGAATTGAAGAATATACATGTTCCCCTAAAGTAACTTTGATAATATTATTATTTCCATCAGTCGTAATACCAGTTGATCTAGTGAAAGGATTGGTTGTGACAATCTTTCCACTGCCACCACCACCGCCAGTTTTACTGCCTATTCTCCCTATACCATTAGTAACATTTCTTGCCATTAGACTAATCTATACTTCTAGTTAATGATATAAGTTTATTTATCATTGTGAAAACGAAGCACCGCTAATTGTAACTCCAACCATAGATGGTTTTCCATTATTTGCAAATGGATTGTATAAAATTCTACGAGTAGAACTCTTCAAACTATAAGTATTACCCCAGTAATTTGAATCGGTTGCACTATTACTTTGATATGGATCATAAAATCCAGCAGTTTCAGAAGTAGCATCACTATCAGGAACATCAGTTGATCCATGTGTTAATAACCAATTTCTAGCTTCTGCTCTAGTTGCATCTGGTTGAGATTCCAAGTACAAAGCCATCACCCCAACTACTTGTGGTGTTGCCATACTAGTTCCACTTATAGCTGCAATTAGAAAACCAGCACCACTTCTTGGATCAGCATAACCCTCACTATAAGGACTTATAATATAATGACCAGCAGCCCAAACAGTAATGGCAGGTCCTCTATTACTAAAACTAGATGTCCTTTCTTGTCCGTTAGTAGTTTGTCTTGTAGAATCTATAGAACCAATAACTATTGCAGCATCCTCTCTGCCCTGTGCAGATATAGCAGGTGTTCCAGATCTATTATAATAAGGATCCTTAGATCTAGTTCCACTATAGTAAAAATTACCAGAAGTTACTTCATTATTATAATCTTCCCCTTCTTTATAATCTTGTTTATCAGCTGAATTTCCAGCAGAAAAACAAAATACTATATCTTTACAATCAGGATCATCAAATACTTCATCTGCTTCAGATTGTCCTGTGGGTTCTCTTGAAGTAAATTGATTATAATATCCAAGCAATGTTGATTGATAATAAATTGCAGGAGCAACAGTAGAGGTTATTTGAGAATCACTATAACTAGTCCCTCTAAAATTAACAGTATAACTTTGATCGTTACGATAAAATTGTCTAAATCCCCAACTACCATTAACAACTGTAGGGTTCCTTCTTCCTGTTAATGGATTAATTGGTTTATTCTTATGCCAAACTTTAATATAATCAAACCCATCACAAGGATTTGACCATCCAAGATCACTTCTATCAATACAAGCAATAGTCCATATATTTGCTTCAAAGGCATGTCCAAATTGATTGCCAGCAGCAGTTCCAGCACAGTGCGATCCGTGCATATTTTGTATACTATTATTCAAATTGCCATTTGAATGCATCAATAAAGCACCAGCTCTATTATAATTTGATAGTGATCCTGTTCCAGGTGCAACTAATCCTTCATTAGACCAATTGATTCCATATTCAGTTTCACCATGAATTAATATATCTCGTACTCTAGTATATTGTTCACAATTTTGTATAGTTTCTACAGGAATATCAGTATACTCAACTCCTGGTTTTAAAAATTCTGGATGAGTCCAAAGAATTCCAGTATCCATAACCACAACATCAACATTTTTTCCTGTTAATGTATAATGTAGTTCATCATCTACAGTTGAAGAATAACCAAACTTATTATTTCTATGAGAATGACGATACAAACCCCACTGAGTAAAATCTAAGGTAGTTCCATTATTAGCGTTATATGAATATCTCGTATTTACAACATCATATTTAAATCTATCAGTATCAGTATACTTATCAAACTCCTCATCATATTTTCTCTGTTCCAATTCATATTCATTATATAAACCAGATTTCTCAACCCATTCAATCTTAGAATGTTTTCTTAATACTTCTGCCTCCGCAGGAGACATTTCGTATACACCTCTCTTAGGAGAACACTGCATCTCTGATGTACAATCAATCTTCCTATTTGGAATATCATCTATATTATTTTCATTAATAATATAATTATGAATCTCTGTCCAATCCGCAGCGTCCTTTACACAGACTGCATACGGTTGAGCAGAATCGCTATGAACAACAAGGACTCTACCACTATTAGGATCTAGAGTTGTAGAAATCATGATACATCATTTCGTAAAAACTTCCAATCTATTGTTCCAGTAATTCCACTTTCGGGTGTAGCATTTAAAGTTAAATTACCACCGAAGATAGATGATCCAACAGAAACAAGTAAATTGTTATCAAAAACAACACCAAATTCTTGAGAATATGAATTAGACCCATTATTCAATACAAGAACTTTTTGTGCTTGCTTACCAGTACTATGACTAAAGTATAAAATATATTCTATTACCAAATTAGTAGTAGCAATACTATCTAATTGTTCTAATGATCCTGCAGATGCAGTCCAAGATCCATTATCTTTAACACCACCAGCAGTAGATACAGTCACAATACCAGAAGATACTGGAGTTACACTTAAATTAAGTCCAAAATTAATTGTTCCTGCAGTACCAACAACAGAATTACTATCCTTAATAACAACACCAGTTCCAGATGCTACAACTCCAGTTAAACTAGAACCATCTCCTACAAAAGAAGTTGCGGTAACTACACCAGAAGAATTAACATGTCTAGATGCAATATCATTTATAGTAATATCAGGTGTTCCAGTTAAATTCTGAGCAACAGTTGCAACACCAGCAACGGCAGCATAACTGGATGTTGTAGCTGTGATCCCACCTAAAGAAGATCCATCGCCATAATACTTGACAGCAGTTACAGAACTACCAACTGATACATCATTAGCAACATCTAAATTATAAAATGTCGATGTACCTGATGTACTAATACCTGGAATAGTAGCAGCGTTAATAGTGGTTATACCAACTTTCCAAGTTGTTCCATCCCACTTCCAGGTTAAATCATTTGCGGTGTGTGAATCACCTACGTTAGGACTGTTTGGAAAATTAATAGCCATTTATTTACCTTTATAACTGTGCTTGAAC
>TARA_B100001093_G_scaffold192721_1_pt1 | contig 10377 bp, 9 predicted proteins | sample TARA_B100001093 | Tara Oceans TARA_B100001093 (sample SAMEA2623116) | marine metagenome | biome: marine biome (ENVO:00000447); feature: surface water layer (ENVO:00002042); material: "saline water (ENVO:00002010), including plankton (ENVO:xxxxxxxx)" | depth 5 m
GTAGCCTACCTTTTTGTCTGTCTCCAATATTGATTGTGGGTATATTAAATGATGGAACTTCTATTATGCCACTTGAAGAATTTCCAATAACACCGTCTGCATATCTCAAAAGACTAAAATAAAGATTTTTTCCCAAAGATTTAAAATAAAAAGAATTTTTATTTTCTTTTACAAATTTTTTAATTTTTAAAATAATTTTTTGATGATCTACATCCATATTTGGACAAGTAAAAATAAAATTAGTTTTCTTAAATTTTTTTAATACTATGAGTAATTTTTGCATAGTAACGTTGGTTGTTTTATTTAGAGTTTCAGGATGAAATGTTACTATAAATGTTTTTTTATCAAGCGAAAGATTTAAGATATTTTCAATTTCTTTTTTATTAAATTTAAATTTATTAATACTATTTAAACCTAGGGCACCAAAATTAAAAATATAATTTGGATTTTCACCCATTTTAACAAGTTTTTTTTTATAATCATTATGTGAAACAAAATGTAAAGATGAAAGTTTTGATATAGCGTGTCTTATTTCTTCATCATTTGATCCTTTTGTAGTTTCTCCTCCATGTAAATGACAAATTGGAATATTATAAATCTTACAAATACATGCTACAGATAAAGTTTCAAAACGGTCACCTAATAAAATTATTAAATCCGGTTTAAACTTTTTTTTAAAAATGAAATTTAATTTTTCAGCCTGTTTTGAAAAATAATTTGAAATATGCCATGCACTATCACCATTTATGCTTAGATTAATTTTGTAATCAATTTTAACTTTATCTTTAATTATTTCTTTATAAGTATTTCCAAACTTTTTATCAAAATGAGTTCCTGTAACTAATAGTTTTATTAAAAAACTTTTTTCTTTGTTCAAAAGAAAGATAAGTTTTTTCATTAAACCATAATCAGCTCTTGTAGATGAAAATATTAAAATTTTTTTTTTCATTTTTTTATGAATTAATTATGAATTCGCTACTTGGTAAGGAATATGTTGTAAAATAAGTTTTTTCTGTCTCCTCAAGATTCATTTTTGGAAAATTTTTAAAATTCTTCATCATATGTATTGGTTTCCAAATTTGTCTTATGTGTATATTTTTATCCCAAAAACTTTTTAAAAAAGAATTTTTTTTAAATTTATTAATTTTATTTACGCGTAAGGTAGTTAACCAATAATTTGATTTTAAATTTCTAATTGGTTTTAATATTTCAAACTCATCATAATCATTAAAAATTTCATTGTATATTTCATAAATTTTTTTTTTGTTTTTAATAAATTTTTCAAGCTTACTTAATTGAGATATTCCTAATGATGCATTGATGCTAGGTAAACGGTAATTATAACCTGTATCAAAATACTCCGTTTCAAAACCTTTTTTTATTTTACAATTCGTTGCATATTTAATTGATAATTCATAAAGTTTTTGAGATTTTAAATACAAAGCACCACCACCACCTGTAGATATAATTTTATTACCATTAAAGCTCAAAACACCTCCTTCACCAAATAAACCTAAATGTTTTTCATTATAAAAACAGCCTAACCCTTCAGCGGCATCTTCAATTAATTTAATATTATATTTTTTCAGTATTTTTTTTAATTCAATCAGATTTGTAGATAATCCGTTTATACAAACACTCAGAAAAAATCTAATTTTTTTTTTCGTTTTTTTATTATAACAAAGGTTATTTTTTTGGAATGTCTTAATTTTGAGATAATTTTCCAATTTGTCTAAATCAACATTTAAATTATCTTTATCAATTTCAACAAAATGTGGAATAGCATTGTTATAAATTATAGAATTTATAGAGGAAATGTAAGTTAATGACTGAACCAAAACCTCATCATTTTTTCCAATACCTAGCATTTTTAACATCAAATGTAATGCGCTAGTTCCATTAATAATACTTACTAAATTACTTGTTCCAATATACTTTGAAATTTTTTTTTCAAATAAAATATTATATTTACCATATGTAGAAATCTCTTTTTCAAGTAAACTTTTATGCACCATCTTGTAATCAGTTTTATCAAGTGATGGTTCGTGAAGATTTAATATATTTGTATTAAATCTTTTTTTAATTTTATTTACTAATGAGTGGATATCGTTCACTTATTCGTATAAATCATTTGCGTTAAACTTATTTAAATTTTCATCTTTATTATACCAGGATATAGTATCTTTTAGAGCTAATCTAAAAAGTTTAATATTATTATAAACTGGCTTCCATTTTAACAACTTATATGCTTTTCTGTTTGAGCCTAATAATCTTACAACTTCACTTTTTTTAGGCCTTATTCTTTTTTTTTCTACAATTACTTTTTTTTGAAATTCTGCAACTTTAAAAAGTTCATTTATTAGCTGTTTAATTGAAACCTCAAAACCACTTGAAATATTAATTACTTCCCCATCAATTTTTTTAGCTTTTAGTGCACTAATAAATCCATTTACAGTATCAGTAATAAAAGTAAAATCTCTTATTGTATTAATATTTCCAAGTTTTATTTTTTTACTAGAAAATAGTTGATTAATGATTGTGGGTATTATTGCTCTTGTTGATTGTCTTGGTCCAAATGTATTAAACGGTCTAATAATAGTAACTGGTAAATTAAAAGATTTATAAAAAGAAATTGAAATTTGATCAGCAGCAATTTTTGTTGCTGCATATGGCGATTGAGCATTTAAAGAATGATCTTCAGACATTGGTACTTTTTGTGCTGAACCATAAACCTCGCTTGTAGAAGTGACAAAAATTTTCTTAATATTATTTTTTTTACAAGCAGTTAAAATATTTGTTGTTCCAATTATATTGGTTTCAATATATGAATTATATGATTGATAAGAGTGAGGTATAGAAATTAATGCTGCTAAATGAAATACTACATCAATATTTTTAATATTTGACTCTATAAATTGAAGATCTCTTATGTCTCCTTTAATAATTTTTAGGTTAGAATTTTTTTTTATATCACTTAACCAACCTATAAATCCAAAAGAATTATAAAAAGACAAAGCTGTTACTTTATGACCTAAAGAAAGTAATTTTTCTGTCAGATGTGAGCCAATAAATCCATCAGCGCCTGTAATCAAAATTCGCATATTTTATAGTTTAATATTAGTCATCTGTTCCATCAAAATTAACTGTATGTCTTAATTTCCAACGATTTTTTATTTTTTTCCATAAATGATCTGATCGAAATTGTTCACACAGTTTGTGAAATTTATCTTTATCTAGGTCAATATACTCTAAAACTTCGTTTAAATAAAGATCAGGATATTCACCATCATATTTTTTTACTAAATTTTTTGCCTCATCTCTGAGTAGATGTCCATTTCTTATTTCTTGACTTGAATCATATGTTGTTCTTCCGATGCCAAATTTAATAAATGTCGTATAATAATGTAAATCATCAATTTTATCATCTATACTATTGTATTTGCTATATGTGCCTTGTGTTCTAAATGGCCTTGGTTTGAAACCTGTATTTTTAACTGCATAATAGTAAGCCTCCTGAGGGATCCATTTTAAATAGTAGCCAAGATAATGTATTTGTATTTTTTTTTTTTGAAGCTCTTTATGATCAATTGGTAAAAAAATTTTTAAGTCACTCCACTTTAAATTATATTTTTTAATTAATTTTTCAATTTTAACACCTGCAAGATATAAGCTTTTATAATTATCGGAAACAAAGTATGAATTATTTCTAAGAGAACTCTCGTTTTCAGCAATTGGATTTCCATACTCTGCCTCATTCTCTCCATAAAAGACCAAATTGATGTTAAATTTAGATGCAATTTTTGGTGCTAAATTTTTTTGCCCTAATATAAAAGTTTGGAAAGGATGCAAAAGATTTTCAATGCTTAATTTAGTTAATAACCTCATCACTTTTCCATTGGGTCTATAAACTAAACTATCAAAACCACCAATATTGACCCAGTTATCAAAATTTTTCATTCCATAATCTGTATAAAGAATTGGGGGCCATGTTATTAATAATGGATTCATATTATACTTATATTTTAATATATGAGATTGATATGCACTGTCTTTTCCTCCACTTCCTGGAACTAAACAATCATATTCACCATTATTTTTTCGATATTTTGAAAGTAGCTTTTCTAATTCTTTTTCTCTTTTATCCCAATTTATTTTTCGTTTTTTTTCATTTTGAATACAAGCAGAACACCAGCCTGATTTAGGGTCTATCTTTAAATAATTAGCACCTTCTCGATTTTGTGTGTGATGAAATTCTGGTATTGAACTTGGACGTTGATTTGACATCACACATTTTTTACAAAAAATTACTTTTTTAGGTAAATTAAATTTTACTTTCATTTTAAAAATTTTTTACTGAAATTATCGAAAATAACTTTCTTTTATAATACTTCCTATTTTTATTTCTTTTTTAGAATATCTATTAATAATGTTTTTTAAAGAAAATCCAGTTAAACCTTTTCCTATTCTTGTTAAAGTAAAATCGTCTGCTTTAACAAGTGTTCCTATTTTGATATTTTTTTTTGCTATAATATTTTTAATAGTAATTTTTTTATTTAATCTCTCTTCAATTTGACATTTCTTAATTTCATCACCCAGAATGAGCTCAACATTTCTTATCGTTTCTTTAAAAATTTTCATCTCTTTAGGATTTAAAGAAAATTTATGATCAGGTCCTTCCATATTTTTATTTAATGTAAAATGTTTTTCAATAATCTTTGCACCCATTGAAACTGCAATTATTGATGATAAGTTGTCTAAAGTATGATCAGAAAAACCTACGGTGTTTGAGTATTTTTTAATAACATTTAAAGCTTTCATATTTACACTTTTGTAATTACAAGGATAAGATGAAACACAATGCAAAAGTGCAATCTTATTTTTTTTTTTATAAAAACTTAAACAATTTCTTATTTCTTCTTCATTAGACATTCCTGTTGATATTATTATATTTTTATCTAATTTTGATAAATATCCATGTAAATAAACATCATGTAAATCGGGAGAGGCTGTTTTAAAATATTTAACTCCCAAACGGTTTAAAAACTTTGCCGATTCAACATCGAACGGTGTTGAAATAAATTCAATTTTGATTTTTTTACAAAAGATAAATAGTTTTTTTTGATCATTTTCTGATAATTCTAATTTTTTTAACATGTCATAATGGCTTACTTTCTTAGATAGATTTCTTTTTTGATAATCAGTCAACTTTGTTTTTTTTGAAGAAAGTTTTTTTGCATCAAATGATTGAAATTTAACTGCATCCATTCCAATTTTCTTTGCTATTCTTATTAATTTTTTTGCTATTTTAATAGAGCCGTTATGATTAACGCCTATTTCTGCGATTAAATAAGTTTTTTTTCTTTTTTTAAAAAAATTAGAGTGCATATTATTAAATAATACTTAGATATATTATATCAAATTAAATTTATATGAAAAAATTTATAATTATAGGTTCTGGTGATCACGCAAAAGTGATTGCAAATGAACTTTTGGATAAGAAAAAATTTTTAGGGTTTGTCGATGTCAAAAAGTCTAAAATTGACGATAAATTAAAAAAATATTATTTAGGTGATATAAATTTCTTTTGCTCTACTAAATCTTTAAATTATCAAGCAATAATTGGCATCGGTAGAGGCGATATTAGAAGAAAAATTGTGAAAGAAATTAATCAAAAAAAAATTAAAGTAAATTGGGGTGTGTTTATTTCTGAAAAAGCTGTAATTATGAACGATATCAAAATAGGTGAAGGTAGTGTTGTTTTAAAGGGTTGTGTAATAAGTAATAACTGCAAAATTGGAAAGCATTGTCATTTTAATACAGGTACAATTTTAGATCACAATAATACATTCAAAGATTTTACAGGTACAGGTCCAGGTGTAGTAACAGGTGGAAACGTACATGTTGATTTAGAAAGTTTTATTGGAATTGGTAGCACTGTTAAAAATAATATTTTTATCAAAACTCAAACAATAATTGGCAGTGGCTCAGTTGTTGTAAAAAGTACAAGAAAAAAATCAATTTATTTTGGAAATCCTGCAACTTTTAAAAGAACAAAAAAAAATAACGAAAATTACTTTAAATAATTTTATTTTGGCAATTTTGTTATGCTTAATTCTTTCATAATCATATTTAATAATATCATTTGAAAATCCTCGCATATTTGCATGTCGTTAATTTTGATATGTATAAAATTATCTGCTAATTTTAAACATTTCCCTCCATTAAAACCTAGAATAGCAAAAGTTCTCAATTTAATTTTTTTTGCTTCTTTTAAGACTTTAATAATATTTTTTGAATTTCCACTTCCAGATAAAACAAGCAAAAAATCATTTTTTTCTCCTTTAACTTTTATTTGTTCGGAAAAAACTGAATCATAACCAATATCATTTGCCAAACAGGTAAGAACTGCAGAATTTGAGGTTAGCGCCTCAACTTTTAAACCTTTTTTATTTGAAATTCCCGCCCCGTATAAAAAATCATTAGCAATATGAATTGCATTGGCACCACTTCCTCCATTTCCACATATAAAGAAGTTTTTTTTCATTTTCCAAGTTTTTTTTATTTCATGGAAAAGAACTTTGGTCTCTTTTTCTAGGTCTCTCTGATCTAGAATTCGAATCAAGTTTTTCTTATATTTTTTAAAGTTAATCATATTTTATAAATATCTATCTATATCTCTTATCCAGCTTTTCTTAAAATAAATTGATAAATCATCTATAATTAAATCGTAAGATGGTTTTCCCATAATTAACTTGTGATATTTAACACCCCACTTTTTTAATTGATTTTTAGTTAATTGGAAACCCAAAGAATGTGCTTTTTGTGCATTGTTATTTGTTCTACCCATAAATCGACTTGTAAAAAAAATTATTGTATAACCATAATTGTATAGTTCGTTTATCTTTTTTATCACCAGTGTTTTAGGTTTTGAAAATCGATATTTTGAATTTTTTGTACTACAGACAACATTGTCAATATCAAAACAAATTGTTTTTTTTCTTTTTTTAATATTAATTTTTTTTTTCATTTATTTCTAAAAAGCATACTTGCTATCAGGCGAGATTGAGTAAAATTTTATCTTATTATCTAATTTTCTTAATTTATCTATAACTCTTTTTTCTTTAGAAACACTTAGTGATAAAAAACAAATATCTACTTTATTTTTCATAATGTCTACGCTTGGTTTTATTTTCAATTTTGTACCTGGAAAAACCAAGTTTTTTTTATTTTTATGATCATCAAAAATATAGTTTATATAAGATTTTAACCTGTTTGCATGAAAATAAACAATTGATCTATGACCTGCACCAAAAATAGCAACTTTTTTATTTTTATTCATTTGTGTTTTTAAAAAAGAGATTAATTTTTTTTTCTTAAATAAACATTTTTTTACAAAAAGCATACCCAGTTTTATATCTGGTTTTTCAATTTTGTTGACAATCATTTTTTCTTTACTATATTTTTTAACTCTTAGCACTAAAGCATCTTCTTGAGGATACAAATATTTTTTACAACTTAAAACTTTATATCCCAAAATTTGAAAAGCTCTAAGAAATGATTTTTTTGTAAAATAAATAGGATGTTCTTCCCATAACATCGATACGTCTCCCTGTGATAAAGATTTGAAACTATCTGGTATTTCAAAAATAAAATTTCCATCAGGCTTCAACAAAAATTCAAGATTTTTAATAAATAAATTTAAATCATATGTATGTTCAAGGACCCTACATGAAACTATAATATCAAATTTTCCTATATTGCTCATTTTTTTAAGATATTTTTTCTTCAAAATACTTTTTTGAATCAAGAATTGGTTTGGATTTTTTTTTGGTATTTGAAGATATTTTTTACTATCAAGTAATTTTAGATTTTTAACATGTTTTTTTTTTAATAAGTCATAAATTTTTTTGTCAAAATTAGAAATTAATAAAATTTTTTTTTTTTCATTGAGTTTTTTTTCTAAATATAAGATCAATTCAGTAAGATGTTCATCAGGTTCATTATTTTTAATCCATTTTAATTTTGGTATAAAAGATTTATCATTTCCTGTTTTTTTTAATTGAATAACGGAACATTCTGTACATTGACCTAATATAAATTTGTATTTTTTTACAATATTCGTTTTATTAAAATCAAAAGACCTTGGTATAGATCCAAAATTATTCAATATTTTAATACTTTTGTTTTTACAAATATTACATTTCATCAATTATAATAATCATTTTTTGATTACTTCTATTGTTGGAAAAAATCTTAAAAAAGCTCCACCTTTTTCTAAATAACTTTGATTATTTTGTATAATCTTATCTGCATGTATCCACGCTAGTATGATGAGATAATCTGGTTTATTTTGTCCAATTTGACTTGTTGGTAAAACTTCTATCTGATCACCGGGTGAAAACTTGAAATGTTTTTCATTATTATCATCGTATAAATAATCTACATATTTTCCTATATCGAAAAAACTTAAAAAAGTTGTACCAGACCTTGCGGCCCCGAACCCTGAAATTTTTTTATTTTCATCTTTAATTTTTCTAACAGTTTTATTCAGTTCAATCTTTAAATTTTTCAACTTAAGGTTCATTTCCTGAATGGTCTCAATTTTATTTAGTCCCTCTGCTTCTTCCAGGGCAAGAAGTTCTGAGACTGATTTGTGAATTTTATTAGAATCTTTTATTATCTTTGCATAACAAATTATAGATCCACCTTGCTCTGGTCCTCTTTCAACCTTAATTATATCAAGATTGAAGGAATTTAAAAATTTTTTTAGAGATATTAAAGAATGATATGAAAGATGTTCGTGGAAGATCGTTCCAATTAACATTTTTTTAACAACATCAAGTAAATACGAAACTTCAAAAACAAAAATTGATTCTTCATTCATCATTAATTTGATGGCTTCTAACATGCCCCTTAAATCATCCATGTGTGCGAAAACATTATTCGCTGTTATAATTTTTGCTTTACCATCTGTATTATTTATTTTTTTAGCAAGTTCTAAATCAAAATATCCCTTTAAAGTTCTTATGCCGGAAAGGTTAGCCTGATCAACTATTTGACTTGCGGGATCTATTCCCAATATATTTTTAAAACCTTTTTCTTTAAAACATTGTAGTAATGTGCCATCATTACTTCCAACATCAACTATTAGATCTTCTGACTCGATTTTTTGAATATCTATCACTCTTTCCACATAATTTTCAAAATGTTTAATTAATTTTTTGTCTCTTGAAGTTTTAAAAGTAAAGTCTGCCCACAAAAAATCAGGATTTACAACATCAATTAATTGTACATGACTGCAATTTTTACAAAAATAAAGATCCAAAGAAACTTTAGGAATAATTTTCTCTAAATTATCTTTTTGAACATATTTTTCTGAGATTGGACTTTTACCCATTTTTACAGCTAGCTGTATTTCTTTACTCAAACACAATCTGCAGCTAGTTCTTGCATAAGATATATAATCTTTATTTTGCATAAAATTTTTTAATTTGTTTAATTACGTATCTAATTTGTTTTAAATTTAAATTTTCATGAAAAGGTAAGGCAATAACTTCTTTTAAGATTTTTTTTGAGTTTTTCAAATCATATTTTTTACAATTTTTGTATATTTTTGCATCACTTATCAATGGTGAATAAAATACTTTAGTTTCTATTCCTTTAGTGTTAAGAAAATTTCTTAATTTATTTCTTTTTTTAAATCGAGCTAGAAATAAATATCTTCCATGTATCTCTTTTGGCTCTAGAGTTTGAGTTACCATCATTTTACTTAAATGCTTTATATAATGTTCTGAAATTTTTTCTCTTTTTTTTAAAGTTTTATCTAAAAACTGCAATTTTTCGATGAGCGTACTAGCATGTATTGTGTCAATCTTGTGATTTAAAGAAACATTACTAGAATTATTTATATCAAAACTATTTTTTTTTCTAATTGTACCTGCATGTCTCAAACACAATAGTTTATCAAAAATTATTTTGCTATTAGTTGTAATAACACCTGCTTCACCATATGAATTTAAAACTTTCATAGGATTAAAACTAAATGCACAAGCATTAGAATAATATCCAGATTTTTTTCTGTTATTGGAGCTACAAACTGATTGTGCGGCATCTTCAATTAGTTTTAAATTATATTTTTTCGCTATTGTGTAAATGTTTTTCATATCACAAAGCTTTCCCGCTACATGCATTGGAACTATTGCTTTAGTTTTCTTATTGATTGCTTTTTCAATTTTAGCTGGATCAATATTGAAATTTTTATCTATATCAACGAATACTGGCTTAGCTCCCAATGATGAGATGGCATGAGATGTGATAATCCAAGAAAATGGTGTTGTAATTACTTCGTCACCTTGGCCTATGTTGTTTGCTTTCAAG
>TARA_B100001093_G_C26859001_1_pt1 | contig 10373 bp, 9 predicted proteins | sample TARA_B100001093 | Tara Oceans TARA_B100001093 (sample SAMEA2623116) | marine metagenome | biome: marine biome (ENVO:00000447); feature: surface water layer (ENVO:00002042); material: "saline water (ENVO:00002010), including plankton (ENVO:xxxxxxxx)" | depth 5 m
CAATGATTTCGCGAGATCGCTTCTTTGGTGCTCCGGTGATGCTGCCACCGGGAAAGCAGGCGTGAAGCGCTTCGACCGGGCTGATCTCAGGGCAAAGAGTCCCCTCAACGGTCGAGACAAGATGAAAGACTTGGGCAAATCGCTCAAGCTTAAGCAGTTCGGTGGTGGTGACAGAACCAAATTCGCAGATCTGCCCGAGATCATTTCGCTCGAGATCGGTAATCATGATTAATTCGGCAATTTCCTTCGTCGAGGTGATCAGATCGTAAGCTGATTTTTCATCCTGCTCACGGTCTCGGAAGCGGGGTCGCGTCCCCTTGATGGGTCGAGTCTGCACGGTTCGTCCGCTGATGCTGAGAAATTGTTCGGGTGAGGAAGAGATGATTTCGTGTTCGCCAAGGTGGATAAACGCGGCGTAGGGAGCTGGAGACCGCTCTCGCAGTCTCCGATAAAGATCGTAGGTCGAGTAGGTGCTGTCGACAGGGGCGGTAAACCGGTGGGAGAGATTAACCTGGTAGATATCGCCAGCAGCAATGTAATCTTGGGCGGCAATGACCATTTTGCAGAACTGTTCGCGATCCACTTCGCCTTTGAAGGTGACCGGGGCGGAACCTGCGGAGTGGGAGACATGGTTTCGATGGCGGGATAGCTCTCCAATCTCGCTCCACTTCTGATGTCGGTGATCGTAGACCAGACAGTGACGATAGAGACCAAAAGAAAAATTTCCTTCGTAAGTGATGTAGCCATAGAGGCCAGGCCCCGGGAATCCGAGGTCTGGAGTGGTATCAGAAGCTGAACTGTTTTCTCGGTAGGCAGCCTCTAATCGACAGCGATCGGAATCATCGAAAAGGTTTCCTTCGAGGATCTCCTCTGGTAGGGCTGTGATTAGAGAGAAGCGTGAATAATCCTCAATATCGGTGTCTTCTTCGAATGAAGATGAATCCAGAAAAACGAATCCGGCGAGGTGCCGGAGCTCGTCTGCCAGTTGCGAGGGCGCTGGAAGTTCGAGATCCTGACCTAGCTTTGAGGGAGAGTTTGCCATGGAATGGATGGACCCCAGAGAAGAAGCCTCACGATCGGTCGCAACTCCAATGAAAAGTGGAGAGATTTAAACGGTAGCGAAGACACGCTCAAGCAGTGCCTGAGTCGCCTTGATGCCTTCAACTTCACCTAGGTTTTTTCCTTCGTATTCGATGCCGACATACCCCGTGTAACCGGCGTTGCGGACGATCTGCATCATGCGCTCGAAGTTGGTATTAATTTCGTTGCCTTTGTCATCAAAATCATGGGCTTTGGCGGAGACCCCCTTCGCAAAGGGCATCAGTTCTTCGACTCCCTTGTAGCGATCGTAGCCAAGTCCGGCGCTGTCTTCGATGTAGGCGGGATCGCCCTCGTAGGGGGCTTTGTCATTAGTATATTTTTCTGCGTTACCGCGATTCTTGGCGACGTAGAAGTTGCCGTAGTCAGGAAGGGATCCGCAGTTGTCCATGCCGACGCTACTGAGAACCTTGGCAAGCCAACTGCCGTTAGAAGAGAGACCTCCGTGATTTTCCACAATGACGTTCAGTCCCATCGGAGCGGCATGCTCGGACAGGCGTTTAAGGCCATCGGCACATAGGTCAGCCTGTTTCCCGGGGTTGAGTTTTCCATCGGAAGCAGCATTGACACGAATACTGTGACAGCCGAGAAACTTGGCAGCGTCCAGCCAGGCGTAGTGACCTTCGACGGCGGCAGTGCGCTTATTGGCGTCAGGATCACCCAGTCTACCCACGCGGTCGCACATGATCAGGACCGCTTTAACGCCGTTGTCGTCGCATTGCTGCTTCAGGTTGTTGAGGTAGTCGCCTCCCTTGGGCTGAATCCCGAGAGTGTCGTGGGGATCGGCAAAGAAGGAGTTTACAAATTCAACAGCTTCGATACCGAAGGATTCCTTAGTAAACTTTGGGAAATCAAGGTTGGTGAGCTCCTCAGCCCTGAGGGCACGGTGAAGTGACCACTGCGCCAAAGAGATCTTGTAATCAGGTTCGACTGGTTCAGGCGTGGCAGGCTCACTCGAAACGGAGGGGGACTCTGAGCAGGCGGACAAGATCCCCCCGGTGGTAAGAGCAGCGGTGCCAGTTGTGATAAATCGGCGACGATTAAAATTCATGTCGACAGGCTAAAGCGGTTACTGCTGGGACTCAACCCTGTTGAGTTGAATTAATTTGGTTGATCAAGATCCAGTTGGCGGAGTTTATCGGACAGGCCGGTGAAGCGCCGCGAGCTTTTCTTATTTCTTACTGCCATATCAAGTGCCCTCCGTTCCCCAACAAGAATGACCAGCTTTCTCCCGCGGGTGATCCCAGTGTAGAGTAAATTTTTTTGCAGCAACATAAACTGCTGCCCTGCGACCGGAATGACAACAGCGGGGAATTCGCTGCCCTGCGATTTATGAATTGTAATGGCGTAGGCAAGTTGAAGTTCGTCGAGTTCCCCCGGTTCGTAGGACACGCGATGATTACCCTCGAAGGAAACTTCGATGTGAGCGGGTTCCGTCGTGATATCGGCAATGTGCCCGATATCACCGTTGAAGACTTCTTTTTCGTAGTTGTTACGCGTTTGAATGACCTTGTCACCGATGCGGAAGATGGAGCCGAAGCGTTCGATTTCGAACTTGAGTTCGGCGGGAGGGTTGAGAGTCTCCTGGAGCAGGGTATTCAGTTCGGTCGTTCCGAGTGACTGGCGGTTCATCGGCGTCAGCACTTGGATGTCATCGCGGGCGTTGAGATCAAACCCATGCGGGATACGCTCTTTGATAAGGTGCTGGAGAGTTTCTCGAATCGCATTCGGATCGTTGCGTTCGATGAAAAAAAAGTCGACCCCTGAGGTATTTTTTAGAGGAGGTATCTTCCCTTCGTTAACGTCATGTGCAGCTTCGACAATTCGGCTGGATTCGCTTTGCCGAAAAATACGAGTGAGTCTTGCCACCGGAAAGACGCCGCTTTCGATCATGTCCTGCAAAACGCTTCCGGGGCCCACGGAGGGTAACTGGTCCACGTCGCCGACGAGGAGTAAATGACCGTCATCGGGAATGGCGTCAAGTAGGCTGGCCATCAGTTCGATGTCAACCATGGAGGTTTCATCAACGACGAAGAAATCTCCGCTAAGCTTTTTCTGTCGATTGCGGGTAAAGCCGACTTCCTGTTGGTATTCGAGAGCGCGATGAATGGTGAGTGCTTCACGCCCCGTGGATTCCTGGAGACGTTTTGCCGCTCGGCCAGTTGGAGCGCAAAGAACGGGTAAAACGCCCTTTGCGGCGAGGATCTCAAGAATGGCATTGAGAATTGTCGTTTTTCCCACGCCGGGTCCACCGGTGATAATGGAAAAACGATGTTGGCAGGACTGGATCACGGTCCTGGCCTGCTCATCGCTGAGCTTGAGTTGATGATGTCGCTCAAACCATGTAATGGCCTGCTCGGGATTGACATCAGGAAGAGTGCTCCTTTTTTTTAAGAGTGCTTGGAGATGCGCGGTGACCTCGGTTTCAGCCTGATGAAGCACGGTGGTGAATACGAGAGACTGGTCATCTGAATCTTCGATGATGAGGTGAGAGCCGAGAACCAGTTCGGCGAGGGCTTGGTTGACCGTCTCCGTGGTCGTTTCCAAAATAGTGACCGCTTCGTCGATCAGTTTGGCGCGTGGAAGGGCACAGTGTCCCTGGCGCGCCGCCTGCTCAAGGACATAGAGCAGGCCTGCACTGATTCGCTGAGGAGAGTCATCAGCCTGACCCATCTGGCGTGCAATCTGATCGGCTGTCTTGAAACCGACTCCGGGGATTTCGCGGGCGAGTCGGTAAGGATCCGCACGTAGCACGTTGGTAGCTTCTTCTCCATAGGTCTTGAACAGTCGCAATGCCCTCGCCGTAGAGAGGCCATGCTCATGGAGGAAAATCATGATATCGCGGACCGTTTTCTGGCGTTTCCAGGAATCCTTGATCCGAATTCTTCGGGCTTGGCCAATACCGTTGACTTCCTCGAGTTTCTTCGATTCTTCCTCAATAATGCGGAAGGTTTCAGTGCCAAATTTTTCGACAATGCGTTTGGCGTAGGCTTTGCCGATTCCATCAATCAGCCCGCTGGCAAGAAAGCGACGAATCCCATCTGTCGAGTTAGGTGCGACGGCCAGAATATGGGACGCCTTAAATTGGCGGCCAAATTGGCGGTCATCTTTCCAGGCGCCCTTGGCCTTGATCTGCTCGCCCTCTGTGACTGCCGGCAGGCTCCCGAGGACTGTTGTGTTGCCGTTTGTAGCAGTCTTGACCTGCATAATGGTATAGCCGTTTTCTTCGTTATGAAAGACGATAGAATGCACCGATCCTTCTATCTCCGAGGCCTCCGGGCCTCCATTTGAGGGGTCTAAACTCATGAAATCAGATAAAACGGTGTTTCTAGAGAGGCAATTCTCCCCCTTTACAAGCCATTACCTGTGTCGCATATTCCCCGCCCCATGGCAATTCTCTCGATTTTGTTAACCGTGATCATAGTCGCCGTCAGTATTCTGATGGTTCTGGTCGTGTTGATTCAGCGTCCCAAGCAGGAAGGCCTCGGTGCAGCGTTTGGTGGCGGCACGCTTGACTCTGCTCTTGGTGCTCACACTACTGACGTGCTTCAGAAGATCACGACCTGGCTCGGCATTATCTTTTTTGTTTCTGCAATAGGTCTGGCAATGGTCAAGACCCGCCAGTTTCAGGCGACTGCTGCAAATAATGTTCTTGAAGGAGTGGAGGGTCGTGAGCCGCAGCTTCCCGGACTGCCTCCCGAACTCTACAATCAGCCCGCTCTTAATACGCCGGCCCCGGCCCCGAGTTCTACCGAAGAGGCGCCTTCTGAGCCGGCTAACTCAAGCAAGTCTACAGGTGACGCATCAGATGCTGCCGCGCCGGGCGAGGCTCCCGCTGCTGGGGAACAAGCAGCCCCTAAACGTGATTCAAAAGGCAAAGGTAAAGCTAAGCCATCCGGTGAAAAGTCCAAAGAGGGTGCTGAATAGTTTCGGCGAAACGGACACCAGACTTTGCTGATGTCCATAATCAAACCCCGAACTCAGAGAGGGGGGATTCGGTATGAGTGGTTCCTCGCAATCGACGAAGACCCGAAGCCGATATCGGGTGATCGTACGATCTCCAAATCCTTTGGGTGATGCTTGCATGTCTCTGCCTGCAGTCCGCGCCCTTAAGCAGCGGCGGCATGATACTGAGATCACGATTTGCTGTCGTGACAATCTAGCGGCGATGTGGTCGGCGAGGGATGAAATTGATTCTGTGATCACTTTCAAGAGAGGGCTGAATCCTCAAGAAGTCGGCCGTATCATTAGGGAACGGGGAGCCTTTGATGAAGGCTTACTTTTGCCCAATTCTTTTCGCTCAGCTCTCGAATTCCGCCTTGGGCGAGTAGGTAATCTCACGGGCTATAAGCGTCATGGTCGCGGGTTGATGCTGAAACACGCGATCAAAGAACCTGAGGCCATCGAAGGTAAGCAGCATCATGTGCACCGCTACTTGAACCTCGCCAAAGCGATGGGGGCAGACATCTCTGATCTCGATGACCTCCTGGCCATTCCGGCGGCCCCAACTCCGTTGCAGCAAAATCTCTCCGAAATCCACGTAGGGGTTTGTCCCGGGGCAGAATACGGAAATGCGAAACGTTACCCGATCGATCGATATGCGAGTGCCCTCCAATCGTTGCGCGAAAACCATCCCGAATTGGTTTTTAGGATTTCAGTTTTTGGAAGCCCTGCCGAGGAAGGAATCGGCGAAGAATTGTCCTCTCTGATCGATGAGCCTCGTGAGAATCGTGCTGGCAAGACTTCAATGGCTGACCTGGTAAAAGAGCTCAAGACCTGTCATTTCGTAGCGACTAATGACACCGGTACGATGCACCTAGCCGCTGCCCTTGGGGTTCCGACTGTAGCAATCTTTGGGTCCACGGAGCCCATCTTCACTGCTCCAATCGGCACGGTGCATCGTGTGATTCGTCATCAGGTTGACTGCAGTCCTTGTTTTCTTCGGGAATGCCCCGTCGATTATCGATGCATGTTACAGGTTGAACCGGAAACGGTATTGAACGAAATGGAGACTCTCCTGAAAGAGGTGTTCCCTACAGATTGAATCTCCCAATGAAAGCTATCGTGACCCATCCTGGCAGTGCTCATAAAGATGACTTACTTGCCTGCTGTCTGCTAATACATCAGCATCAGATACCGGTTTTTAGACGCGAGCCGACCGAGGAGGATTTGAGTGATTGTCGAATTGTGGTAGTTGATGTGGGCGGCGAGCACGACCCGTCGAAGTCGAATTTTGATCATCATCAGTTTCCCCGAGATCACGAACCAATCTGCGCGCTGTCGTTAGTGCTGAAAGATCTTGGTCTTTACGAAGATGCCCGTCAGTTCTGCGAATGGCTAGAACCGGCGGAGTGGTTTGATACCCGAGGGCCGTTCTCTACAGCTCAGTGGCTTGGTGTGGATCGGGCTGTGATGAATCAATTGAACTCTCCGATCGATATCACTTTGCTGCGCCGCTTTGCTCAAAAAAAAGAAATGCGGCCTGGCGATCCGATTTGGGAAGTAATGCGAATGATTGGTGAAGATCTAATCATGTATTTGAAGACTTTGAGGGAGCGAGTCGACTACGTTTCAGCCAATGCTCAGATCATTGAGGTTGGGGAGGGAACTAACGCGGTTTCTGTTCTCTATATGCCGCGATGTGAATTGATGCCGGATGATTCTTCCTCAGGCCTAGGTCGCTACATCGAGTCGACCGGGAAGAAAGTGGATGGCTTGATATATCCTGACCGTCGAGGTTCGGGATATGGTCTTTCGCGACACGAGGACAGTCCAAAGTTGGACTTCACCCGAATTGAAAATGAGTCTGACGTCCATTTTGCACATGCCAGAGGGTTTATAGCCAAGACCAGCGCAACGGAATTGAGACGGCTCAAGGAATTGATGGCCGCGGCCAAAGTTGACAGCTGAACCTTTCGGTCGTTGGCGGGGTTTGATTTTGATCAACCTTGTTAATTTTCACTCCTCTGTATCTAATTAATCGCAGTTCGAGATCGTGAGCTTTACTCAGGTGCAGTGTCGGGCCATCCGTCTTTTTTTGGACGAGACCAAGTTTATTAATGAGCAGCAGCAGGTCGTGATAAACCACGTGGCGCCCACGGCCCAGCAGCATCGGAGCTTTAAGACAAAGCTACCGGACAAATGAAAGTTCAGGTCTTGGCCTACGATGTGGCGACGGAGATCCTGTCTTGCAGGCAGGATTAGCCCATTGAGAGGCCAAAGACTGATTAAATGTTCTTAGAATACCAAATTTCCTTTTTTTTACGGTGTTTTTCAGGCGAGTTCAGGTAGTAGGACCGTCCTTGCAATGAAGGCCCGGAACGCTACGTTTCCGACCAAATTGGCGCAAATTTGCTCCGCTTCGATCTCCGATGGACGAAATCTACCTTATTCTTGCGACCCTTGTCTTCCTTGGCGGCTTCGTGCTTGCCGTGGTGGCCTTGCGAACAGGAAAGCACCAAACCGGGCGTCTAAACGTGTGGCTGGCAGTTTTGGGGCTAATATTTCAGTGCCTGTTTCTCAAGGAACGGGGAGATTTACACATGCGCTGTCCCATAACTAATGGGGCAGAAGTGCTCGTTTTTATTAGCTGGAGCATCGTAATTCTATACCTGGCCCTTGGCCGGGCGTTTCGACTTTCTCTGCTGGGTGTATTTAGTATGCCGCTCGTCTTCCTCTTCCAGAGCGTCGCCATTGTCAGCCTCATGAGTAATGACCCCGGTGCACGTCCTCCGGACTCACTTGACCCTTGGCTTGAGATGCACGCGGCGATGTCGCTCCTTGCATACGGAGCGTTTGGTCTGGCTGGTATTGCCGGAATAATGGATCTGGTGCTGGATCGACAACTGAAAAGTCACGCGCCCGGTCGGCTCTTTTATTCGCTACCCCCGATGAAATACCTCTACGACGCGATGTTGCGACTCATGTTGATTGGCACTGGATTACTGACCATCGGGGTCATCTCAGCCTTTTTTATGGCCACATCGCCAACCGCGCTACACTTGACGGTATTAGGGGCGGTTTGGCTGGTCTACGCTGGAATTCTTTTTGTGAATGTGGCCAGAGGGCTAAGGCCCAAATCTCTCTCAAAGCTGTCCATCGCAGCTTTCAACTTTGCGTTGATCGCGTTGTTGGTCATCTAGTTTTAAACTCTTCCTTTGGTTCAGCGGTGTCTATTTTCTGTCTTGGCGTCAATCATAAAACTGCCCCGGTTGAAATCCGGGAGCGGTTGGCTTTTGCCGAATCGGCAATTCCACATCATTTGAAGGAAATTCGAAGTCTTGAAGTGGTGGAGGAAGCCGTGGTTCTTTCTACCTGTAATCGGGTTGAGATTTACGGGGCAGCTAATCATTTGGAAAAAGCTCTCGACCAGCTAGTCGAATACTTGATCAAACACTTTGAAGTAGGTGATGATGATGTGGAATTTTATCGCCACGAAGCGGAAGCTGCTGCCCATCATCTTTTCGAAGTTGCCAGCGGCTTGGATTCGATGGTTCTGGGTGAAACTGAAATTTTTGGTCAGATCAAGAAGGCCTATCTTACGGCCCAATCGACCGGTGCCACTTCCCGTCGTATGAACAAGCTGTTTCAGCAATCGTTCTCTGTGGGTAAGCAGGTGCGTTCCAGTACACGCATTCAACAGGGGTCCACCTCGGTGGGTTCGGCTGCTGTCGATCTGGCCGAGAAGATCTTTGGCCAGTTGGATGGCTGCCGTGTCATGATTATCGGGGCGGGAGAAATGAGCCGAACCACCGCTCAAAGCCTGAAGTCTCGAGGATCTAAGAGTATAATCGTTTCAAATCGTAGTTTCGACAAAGCTGAAGATTTGGCAGATGAGTTGGGGGGGAAGGCGATCCGTTTTGACGAATGGGCCAATTATCTTGATCAGGTGGATATTGTCATCTCCTCGACTGGATCACCGCACGCGGTGGTAAAGAAATCTGACGTTGCCATGGTATTAAAGCGTCGACGAGGGCATTCCCTGTTCCTTATTGATATTGCCGTGCCTCGCGATGTTGAGAGCTCCGTGAACGATCTTGATAACGTCTACCTCTATAATATTGACCAACTTCAGCGTATTGCTGATGCGGGTGTGGCACAGCGACATCAGCAAATCGAGACTTGCCGTGGGGTCATTAGAGATTTCCTTAATGAGAAAGGAATCGATGCTCTTGCATCTGAGCCTTCTGAATATCCGGAGCGGGGAAGCTTCAACCATTCTTGATCTGATGAGTAAAGCGCTGATTCTAGGCACTCGCGGCAGCGACCTTGCGCTGACCCAGGCTCGTATGGTTGAGACTGCCTTGAAAGCTCAGGGTATTGATGTGAAGATTGAAGTGGTAAAAACAAGTGGTGACAAAAGACCCGATTTAAAGTTGGTCGAATTCAGTGGGGGCGATAATCCCATTCTCGATAAAGGCATTTTCACAAAAGAGCTCGAAGAAGCCCTCATCAGAGGTGAGATCGACTTCGCGGTTCACAGCCTTAAGGATGTACCGACAGAGTTGGGAGAGGGTTTTGAGATTTGCGCTACACTTCCGCGGGCGGAAATTACCGATGTGCTTTTGACCACTGAGGCAGGGCGTGGCGGTGATCTATCGAATTTAAAAGGTAAAACAATCGCAACGAGTTCCGTGCGCCGTGCCCGGCAGCTCCAGTGGGTGTGCCCGGGAGTCAATGTCGTTGATATCCGCGGTAATGTGCCGACACGGATTCGCAAGCTGATTCGGAACGATGAGTGGGATGGTATTCTCCTTGCTCGGGCTGGGATTGAGCGACTTGGAATTTATAAGCCGGGTGAGGCGACTTTCGATTTTGAGGGTAGCACTGTCTATGCCGCAGAATTGCCAGAGGATGAGTTTTTGCCAGCTGCCGGACAGGGAGCGGTAGCGCTGGAGATTCGCAGTGACAAAGTGGCTGTAAGTGAGGCCTTGGCGTCGGTCAATGACGAACCAACGTTTCAACGGATCACCGCCGAACGGGCATTCCTGCGTCTACTTCAGGCAGGGTGCCAGACGCCCGTTGGAGCCTACACATGGTTCGAAGAGAATGGGGCCACTCTGGCCATGTCCGTTAGGGTGTTTGATGAAGATGAGCCTGACAAAGATCCTTTTGTCGCTCAGGTTAGAGGGGCTGCCAGCGATCCAGCAGGACTGGCTGATCGGTTGATGGAGCAGAGAGGGAACAGCTAGAACGAGTGATGAGTGAGACGAAAGGAATTTGTTATCTTGTTGGGGCGGGTCCCGGTGACCCGGGATTGATCACTCTGCGTGGTA
>TARA_B100001093_G_scaffold250265_1_pt1 | contig 10366 bp, 8 predicted proteins | sample TARA_B100001093 | Tara Oceans TARA_B100001093 (sample SAMEA2623116) | marine metagenome | biome: marine biome (ENVO:00000447); feature: surface water layer (ENVO:00002042); material: "saline water (ENVO:00002010), including plankton (ENVO:xxxxxxxx)" | depth 5 m
TGTTCATCTGGGACAGATGCATTGTTAATCCCTCTTATGGCATGGGGAATAGGCCCTGGCGATGCTGTATTTACTACGCCATTTACCTATGTAGCTACTGCAGAAGTAATTGCGCTACTTGGAGCTACCCCTGTTTTTGTAGATGTATATGACTCTACGTTTAATATAGATTGTGAAAAACTAGAAATTGCAATTCAAGATACTTTAAAAAAAGGGGAATTAATCCCGAAAGCAATTATACCAGTAGATTTATTTGGAGTCCCTGCACGCTACCGCTTAATTGATAGCATTGCAAAAAAATATGATTTAAAAGTCATTGAAGATGGGGCACAAAGTTTTGGTGCTTCAATTGGAGAAAGAAAAGTTGGTAGATTTGGAGATGTTGCTGCCACATCATTTTATCCAGCTAAGCCCCTAGGGTGTTATGGTGATGGCGGAGCTATGTTTACTAATGATGATAGTTTAGCAGAGCAATGCAAAGCAATACGTATCCATGGGACAAGATCAGATAAGTACAATAGTGAAGTAATTGGACTAAATGGACGCCTAGATAGTATACAAGCAGCAGTATTATTAGAAAAACTGACAATTTTTGATGAAGAATTAGATATGAGAAATAAGGTGAATGATTATTATAGAGAATATTTGAACAATGCTCAGTATATACCCAAAAATTATCATTCTGCAAACGCATTATTCTCCATTACTTTGGGTTCACATAAAAAAAGAGAAGAATTAGTAGATAGGCTTATACAGCATAATATTCCAAATGTTATTTACTACAAATACCCTATTCATTTGATGAAAGGATTTGCGTATTTAAAATATGAGAAAGGTAGTTTTCCTGTTTCAGAAAATTTATCAAAAACAATTATTAGTTTACCAATGCATCCTTATTTGTCTAAAGGAGAAATTAATAAGATAGTTCAATCTTTATTAAAATAATAAGTCAATCCTAACTGGAAGTTATTATCCTGATTATAGCGATCAAATAAAGCTGTAAAGCTCATTTTTTCTGTAACATTTTTTTGAGCCATAAATTGAAATTTTACTGTATCTGAAAGGTTAATTTTTCTAAACGCAAGAAACCTATAATTAATATCACTGAACATTTCACCAGAAATTCCCAAATGAATCATTTTAGTAAGCTCAGCAAAATATGAGTTTTCTGGATTAATATGTGGATTGCCAATAATATTTCCTTTATACCTCCACCCAGACTTGTACTGATAATTCCAATAGTAATTATCAGATTGATAAGGTGGATTATAGCAACAATTCGAAGTATCTATATATTCAACGAGTAAGTTTGTTTGCCGAAAAAAATTATTTAATTCAATTCCCCATAATCCATCAAATTTATTAGCAAATCGTAGACTGCTTGTATCTTCAAAAATATGTTGATGATAAAGTTTTATAGATTTTTCTTTGAAATTTTTTACAAAATAAATATCCCATATACCTAAATGATTACCAAGTGCATTGGGATGTGGCTCTCCTTCAAGCAGGGGGCCATCAGATGATATAAAAACTTTTAAAAAATTACGAAATCCACTTGGTTGTTTTCCAAAACCCAAGCCTTCGGTTGTTGTTCCTGCCCACATTGCTTCATGTACAATACCAATTCCAAACTTTGATTGTTGCCTATCTACTTCAATATAAAAATATTTCTCGTGAAGAAAGGGAGGTTTTGTATAGAAAGTATTTTTATCAAATACACCGTGAGAAATTCCTAATTTATAGGATATATTTTCTCCAAATGGTATAATATTATTATAGCTTAAACCAATTTTTGGGATAGCTTGTGCATTACGGCTCATTAGTATTGATCCAGAACTAAGATTGTCATTCATATAATCGCTAAAATCTCTATAATATCTTCCCGCTTTTATATAAACAGAATTTTGGGTTTTATAACCAATGTGTAGTTGGGGGATATATACACTCCCACCTTTTGAGTTATTAAAAAAAATATTACCCAAAAAATCAAAATGCATTTCTTCTAAATTAAAAGAATATTTCAAAAAATTTTCCGAAGAATCAAAACCATAATTATTATTATTTAACCACCAGCTATTAGAATTATTTTTTTGAAAACCAACAGAAATAGAATGTTCTACATCTTGGGCAATAACTAAGTTAATAATTAGAAAAAAAAGAAAATTTTTCTTACTGATTAACATATTAAACATCATTAACAAAACTACATAATATTAAACGGCAAAAAAAGAGTATTCAAAAATCAAGATCGTTTTTTAAAAAAAATAAACCAATTTGTATAATCCAATTTTAAATATAAATTACTTATATGCATAAAGTAATCATTTGTATTTTGGCTATGTTCACCTTAGTTATTGGTCAGATTTCTATGTCTGACATTAATAGGTTAAATGATAAGCAAATCGAGGCTATTAAGTCTGAACTCAGCTCTAATCCACAGTTAATTCCCGCATCTGCTAAAGGAGATGAGAATGCCGTTGCAAATGAGGTTGATCTGAATCCGGTTAATATTCCAACGTTAGAATCAATAGAAAAACCTTATTACTTTGGATATGATTACTTTGAAAGAGAAATAAATTTTTTTGATAATATACCAACTCCATTTGATTATAAATTAGGTCCTGGAGATGAAATCATACTATCTTTGTGGGGTGAAACAAATTTTAGCAATGCTTTCATTATTAACAAAGAAGGTCTTATATACTATGATAATATTGGATTTATTAATTTGTCTAATCAAACCCTTGAATCAGCAGAGAAAATTTTAACAAAAGAACTTTCCCAAATTTACTCAACCTTAAAAGACAAAGATAATCCAAGTCAGTTAATGTTATCCTTGGGAAAATTAAAGTCTATAAATATTTATTTTTCTGGGCATATTGAAAATCCAGGAATTCACCTCGTACACCCTTTTTCTGATATTTTTTCAGCTATTGTGCAGGCAGGCGGAATAAACAATAAAGGATCATTGAGAGAAGTGCAATTACTTAGAAACAATCAAGTAATTGTCTCATTAGATTTTTATAGTTTTTTTATGAATGGTAAAAATAATTTTTCTAATTTCAAATTAATCGATGGTGATGTGATACATATTTCAAGTGTTAAGAATCGAATATCTATTTCAGGAGAGGTAAATAGGCCATCTACTTATGAATTACTATCAAGCGAAACTGTATCAGATATAATCACATATGCTTCTGGTTTTACTAGCGAGGCATCATCAACTTTGATTTTGAAAAAAATTATCCCAGCTCAGGAAAGAAATTCTGATGATAATGCAAGAACTAGTATTTCAATAAATTTTAAAGATAAAGAATCAATAACCTTAAATAATGGTGACACAATTAAGGTTCCATCTATATCAGGGGTTGATTCAGAGGTGAAAGTTTTTGGTAGAGTAAAGTCTCCTGGAAGTTATCCTGGCGTAAACACTACTCTAAAAAATGTGCTAGATATTGCAGGCGGTTTTGATGATCCAATATTTAGAAAAACTATTCGTGAGGATGAAATTATTATTTTAAGACAAGATGAAGATCAATTTTATAGTATAAATATAGAAGCTGCTTATAAAGAATCAGATCAAGTCCAATTAGAGCCAAATGATAAAATATTTATTTATGAAAATATAAACTATAGTAATAGCTTTACTTATCGTGTTGAGGGTGAAGTCTTTAAACCAGGAACTTATCCTCTTGACAAAACAAACATGACTGTAGGTGATGCAATATCACTTGCAGGAGGTTTAACATCTTTAACTTCAGAAAGAAATCTTACTGTAAAACAAGAGTTTACGAATATAGATGACGATGGAAATGAAATTACTACTGCAGAGCCTGTAAATAATATCACTTTAGATTTTGAAATCGGAATTAACACAGTAATTATAGCATCTCCGTTTGAGAATGTTGTTAGAGTGGAGGGAAATGTCTATAATCCTGGACTAATTACATACGTAGAAGGCGCGACATTACCACGATATATTGAGCTTGCTGGCGGTCACAAACCTTATAGTTTAAATAAAAGAGTATACATAAAAAGGGCGAATGGGAATATTGAAAAAAATGGAAGACTTCTTTTAGGGCTTGGTAAAAGAGTTTATCCAGGAGATACTATTATTGTGCCCGTTAATCCAGATCCACGTGACTTTAATATCACTGCCTTTATATCGGACTTATCAATAACGTTAGCGAACATAGCAGCTATACTTCTCATAGTTGATAATCAAACTGACTAAAACATAGTGAAATTAATTCTTCTCCGGCACGGTGAAAGTCAATGGAATCTTGAAAATAGATTTACAGGTTGGAAGGATGTAGAGCTTACTCCTAATGGTGTAGAGGAAGCTAATTTTGCCGGAAAACAACTCCTTGCTCAAGAAATTACTATTTCCTCTATCCATACCTCTCTTTTAGCAAGAGCTCAACATACTTCAAAGATTGTTGCTGAAATATTACAGTTTAAAAAAAGAAAAATTGTACAGGATTGGCGCTTGAATGAAAGACATTATGGAGCCTTAGAAGGTTTAAATAAATCTGAAACTGCTAGTAAGTATGGCGAAAAACAAGTACATATATGGAGAAGAAGCTACGATATTCCTCCTCCAAAATTAACTGTTGAAGATAAACGTCACCCAAGATTTAATAAAAAGTTTAAGAACATACCAAATAAATCCCTTCCAAGCGGCGAAAGCTTAAAAATGGTAATAGAACGATTAGAGCCTTTTTGGATAGAATATATTGATCAAATTAAAAGAAATCCATTAAACCATCTTATAGTTGCACATAGTAATTCTTTAAGAGCCATTGTTAAAACTCTAGATAGACTATCTGAAAAAGAAATTATATCTATAAATATCCCAACAGGTGTTCCACTAGTTTACGAAATAGATAAAAATTTATCTGTTATTAGTAAACACTATTTGATTAATGAAGATGAACTAAGATTGAAACAAGATGAAATAGCTAATCAAGGAAAAGTAAAATGAATTTTGATTTTTCAAAAAATAAAGTCCTAGTAATTGGAGACTTTATGCTAGATAAATATACTTTTGGATACTCTAATAGAATGTCTCCTGAAGCTCCAGTACCAGTTGTCTTACCAAGAGATAAAAAAGTGGTTCCTGGTGGCGCAGGGAATGTAGTAGAGAATCTTTATAAGATGAAAGCCAAAGTATCTTGTTTGGGATCTCTCGGAAATGATAAAGATGGCATTGAACTCAAAAATATATTGAATACAAAATCTTCAAATAATTTATTTATTGTGAATAATTTGGCAACAACAGTCAAGGAAAGAATTTATATTGAAAACAAACAAGTTCTTAGAATCGACAAGGAAAATATTTTTAATACAAAAATTTCTAAAGAAATTAAAAAATTTATAAATACTATTAATAAATTTGATATAGTAATTCTATCTGATTATAACAAGGGAGTTTTAAATAGCGAAACTATCCCGTACATCGTAAAAGAGTGCAATATTCCAATTATTGTTGATCCAAAAAAAGAAAATTTTTCAGTATATAAAAATGCCACTATATTAACTCCAAACATCGAAGAACTTAATAATGCTTCAAATATGCTAGTAGAGGATGATAGTTCAGTCGTTGCAGCTTCTAAAAAACTAATTGAAAATTTTGGTTTTAAATATATTGTAACAACAAAAGGAGATAAGGGGCTAACAATCGTAGCTAATAATTATGTTCAACACATAAAATCTGATTTCATTAAAAATCCAGATGTTACTGGAGCTGGTGATACTGTAATATCAGCTTTGTCATTAGCATATCATGCTACAAAAGATATTTTACTTTCAGCACAATTTGCTAATTATGCTGCGTATTTATCAGTGTCAAAAAAAGGTACTGCCTCAAATAGTATAGAAGAACTTAGAATGTTTAAAGGTGCTAATGAAGTCAAATAGTATCATAAAAAACAGCATATTATCTCTCCTATTTACAATACCTGCACTCAATATTTTTTTGTCAAAGAATCCTTCAAGTATGTATATCTTCGAAATTTTCCTTATATATTTTTTATTTATTTTAATACCATTACTATTTATGAATAAGAATTTATCAGAAAGTGGGGGTCTGATAGATATTTCTTTTTGGGCATTCATCTATGTTTTTTTTGGTGTAGCATTTATTACTCAGCTTTCAAATTTAGAGTTACCATGGATTGAGATACAGTCTTATTCTAATCATTTATTAAAAGCTATATCACTAATTTTCCTTGGATGCTTCACGTTTACCATTGGTAGATATTCAAATTTACGGTTTCGGTTTACTAAACGAAGATTGTCATTAGAAAGAATTGATAAGCTATTTTTATTTTCTTTAGGGATCGCTACTTTAATTTTTATAATTATTGGGTTTGAAAAAATGATATTTCCAAGAGCATTATTTATATATACAGTTCAAAATCATCCTTTGAGAGTTATAATTGATTTACTTCTAGTTATGATTAATACCAGTTTTTTTGTTTGTCTTATATCATACTTAGAATTTTATAAAAAAGAAAAACTTTCATTAGTAAAGTGGTATTTCTTTTTATTTATTATGTTTTTAATCTTCAATCCACTAAGAACTGAAAGGTTAATAGTTCTAATGTATATTTCAGTACTTTTTTTATATAAACTTAAAAATGATAACGTATCATGGATGACTGCTATAACACTAGGGTTAGTATTAATTTTCCCATTTACAGACTTTTTTAGAGGAGAAGCTATTTTTGTAAGTGGAATATTTGGGGAATCGTATGTTGGATATATCGATAATATTTTAGATGGAGATTTTGATCCAGCTGCATCCTTGCTTCTATCTATTGAATATGTAAGTGATAAATCTATTATGTATGGAGAAAATATATTGCTAGCCATTTTTGGGTTCATTCCAAGATCAATATGGATATCTAAACCTTCTCAATCGGGATACGTTTTAACCGAGCACGCTAATTTATATTTTCAAAATATTGGTGTAAACTTATGGGCCGAATTTTACTTAGCTTTTGGTATTTTAGGTATAGCCATTTTATTTTATATAATGGGAATACTCGTTAAAAATATCACAGCTTCAAGAAATAAAAGTGAATTTTTCTACGTGCTTTATATTTATTTGGCAGTTTTTTTTATTTTCTTCTTAAGAGGAGATATTTTGCAAGTTTTTTTTAAGACAGCACCATTTATATTATTTCTGTTATTTGTCACTAGAAAAGAAAGAGAAGAAATCGTTTCTTCTTTTCCAAAATAGATAATAGGATAAAATGATAAGGATATTAAAAACTGCTATATGTCTTAATCTAAATTTAATTGGTTTTGGATTTTCACTACTGTCTGTTACTATGAAATTTAATTCATTTTGGACTGTCTTTATTTTTTCACTTTCAATCTCTTTGGTGAGCAAAATATAGACTGCATTGCTTAATTCAACTTCTCGTGAATATCTAAGGAATTCTGTTTGCAAAAGAGGTGAGTCTATTTCTTTATTGTTTATTAAAAATTGCTTTAGGTTATCTTCTTTGTTCGATAAAGTGTTTTTAACATCTAGCAATCTATTTTCCATATATACAATTTTAACCAAAGCCTTTTTCCTTGTTGACTCATTAATAAAGTCTTCCAAATAAACAATAATAAAGTCTCTAACTTCTTTAGAAAATTCATAAGTAATATCATAATCCTTTGGTGCTTTAATTGAAATATTTAGAGTAACTAATCCTGATAATCTTTCAACTTGAACATTAATTTTATCTTGAAGATTATTTGCATAGCTATAAATTAGCTCTTCATCTAATTCACGATCATTCCTTTTAAATATATTTTTTGATATTGATCGTTTGAGATTAAAAAACCACTCTCTAGATTTAAGATATTCAATATATGTTGCTCCTTGCAGTGAATCATATTTTTTTAACAATATCTTTTCTCTTAAATGAAAGGATTCAACTATATCAGGCGCATAGATTATTGGACTACTCGAGTTTAGTCCCTTTCCAATACCAAAACTACTTGCAATATCAAGAATGCCACTATCTAACTGTTCTGCATAATCAGGATATACAGATACAGTAGTTAAAAACTTTTTGGGTTGTAAAAAATAAAATAATACAGATAGAAAAGCTAGAAGTAGCAGTAATTTTTTTTCGAAATTTTTCATTTAAATAGTTGCTTTCTTATTTTGGTTGCAGATATTTTACCAATTTTTTCTGGAGGAACATGTTCAATAATTTCATATCCAACCCCTCTACCATAGTTTACTGACTCAATGTCTGGTATTACAATTACTTTTACTTTATTATTTTTTACAAGTTCATTCAGTTCTTTTTCAATATTGATTTTCACCTCATGAGGATTGTATGGATTTTTATCATCCTTGTCTACTTCTCTGATACAAATTAGTACATTTTTCCCTTCATTTATTCTTTGATCAATTAGCCATCTATGGCCGTTATGCCAAGGTTGCCACCTACCTATAAACATTGAGTATTTCATTTAAACTTTCCTTTTCTGTTTGTATTGTTGTATCAACATCAATAAAGTTGTGTAAGGGCTTTTCATACTCTTTAACAAAAAAGTTTTCTCTTCCTCTAATTTCTGATGTATGTAGGTACACCTCTAACACATTAAACTTTGTTTTAAATTCTTCTCTCAATTCTCTATATGGAGATACTAGCGAAATAATGGGAAAATTACCTTTATTAATTAAGTATGCACTTATGCTCATACCTAATCTTATGTTGGCATATCTACCTTCTTTTGAATAATCTTTATTTTGAAATAAATCTCTAAGATCATCGCCATCAATATTGAAGCAAGTCATTGAGTTATCTTTATTTCTAAAATGATTTGCAAGCAAATTACCTAATGTGGTTTTACCACTGGCTGGTTGGCCTGTTAACCAAATTGCGTCATATTTTTTTTTCATAATATTTTAATAAATTAAAGCTTAGTATTCAATTTTGATAGGTTTTATATAATACTTCCAATCCATTATTTCAATAGTGGCATGTTTATTAATGTCAAAGGATTGAAATTTTTGACCAGGTATAACTCTCTTTTCGATACCGTTAACTAAGAGTCCAATCGGCATAATAAAATTATCGTTAATATTATTCCACTTATAATTAAAGCTAGAGTCTGTTTGATAATATTCCAACTCAGGTTGATTTGGAGTATAAAAATATTGTTCTGAAAAGTATGAATAGTCACTACCGGTTTTTTCTTTAACTTTATCAAAGAAATCTTGTGTACTAACATGACTTTTAGCGTTTTCAACCATGAATTCTTTTAGTATTGCAAACCAAACAGGATCATCATTTATAGCACTCCTCAAAGTATGCATTACCCAAGCACCCTTCATGTAAGTATCGCCGTTTAAAGCCCAGTAATTTTCATCTTCTGGGCCTACAATAGGAATTTTATTTTGAATCCTAGATTTAATACTTTTTAAGTAATCAACACTCACCGGGTAGCTATTGAATTTATCTTCAAAGAACAATGCCTCAGAATATACTTGCAATCCTTCATGAATCCAGATATGAGTTGGATCGATTGCAGTAACACTGTTTCCAAACCATTCATGGCCAGTTTCATGGATAATAAGTGGATCCATTACGCCATACATTGGCCAACTATCACTTCTCAATCCATTGTAGATACTAAATCCATTACCATAGGTAACAGCCGACTGATGTTCCATTCCTAAATAAGGTACTTCAATAAGCTTATATCCATCATCCCACCATTGATATTCTCCAAAATATTTTTCATAGAAACGGATAACTTCTTTTGCTTGTAAGAAATAATTTTTCCCCACTTCTTCATTATAATCTAAAACATAGTGATCCATATAATGGACTCTATTATCCTTAATAAGTGTATCTTGAAAAGAAACATAGTTTCCGATTTGAACAGAAATATTATAGTTGTTAATTGGATTGTTAACAAACCACTCATATGTAGTTTTATTATCTTCTTTCTCTGAAACACTTCTTAATTGACCGTTACCAACGCTTACTAAGTTTGATGGTACAGTAAAAGCCATTCTAACACTATCAGGTTCTTCTGTAATATGGTCTTTATTAGGCCACCAAATTCTTGCACCTTCGCCTTCGCAAGAAACTGCTACCCAATCTCTATCATTCTTATCTTTAGACCATGTGAACCCGCCTGACCAGGGTGGATTATTAGCACCTTGAGGCTGTCCAGTGTAATGAACTGTAAAATCAAATAATTCATTTTTATTAATAGTTCGGTCGAACATAACCATCACAGCATCTTCTTCTCTACTGTATTCAACAGAGCTATCTTCATGAATAATTTTTGTAATACTTAAATTTTTAGCAAGATCAACTTGAAGAGTATCAATATCAAC
>TARA_B100001093_G_scaffold386442_1_pt1 | contig 10364 bp, 13 predicted proteins | sample TARA_B100001093 | Tara Oceans TARA_B100001093 (sample SAMEA2623116) | marine metagenome | biome: marine biome (ENVO:00000447); feature: surface water layer (ENVO:00002042); material: "saline water (ENVO:00002010), including plankton (ENVO:xxxxxxxx)" | depth 5 m
TATCTGGAGATATTATTAAGTTATTTCACATGTTTAGACTATGGAAATTTAATAGTTATGCGCGTCAAAGGATAAATTCTTGGTCCCGTAAGAATTATCATCCGGATGAGAGAGTTATATTTTAATTTATAATAAATTAAAATGGTATTTACATGTTCTTAACAAGTGTTCCAGATGGATTTGCTTGTGTGTAAATTCTGTCGCATTGTATGTCGGTTTCGTATCCGTTACAATGATAGGGTTCTGGGTTTTTTGTTATTGGTTGGTTAAATCCGTGTGGTCTTGTTCTTTGTAGAATTACTGGGGTGACGAAAGATGGAGTTGGTGATACTATAGGGCATGTTTTAGCCTCGGCACCATAGAATAATACATTAGAGTAATAACAGTTTGTTCCGAGCGTATCCATTTATTAGAGATAGAGAAAGAAAAATAATCATAAATTAAACTGTTTAATATTTTCACTTGATATAAATTTCTTGAGTGTTTTGTATGAATCTACTGGACAACCAAGTTCTTTTAACTTTAGAATCAGTCCTAAAGTCATAATGTTTAAATTTGGTGTGGAAGTCCCTAATTTCTTGATAAGACTGCTATCTATTATCTTACTCATACCGAAGTCAATAATGTATATTTTACCATCTTTAATCATGTAATTAAGTATGTTTGAATCAGCATGGAATACGCCTATTTCATCTAATTTTTTAAATATTTTGATGATTTGTTTTTGGTATGTTTGTTTCAGATTCCCTTTCTCTTTTTTCATAATATCTATAAGGTGGTAGTCCATTTTTGTCATTACAATGGTCTTTGAAACAAGGTCTCTATCTATAACTCGGGGGGATATTCCTGCATCACCGGCTATTTTTTGTAGTTTAGCTTCTTGTTTTAGGGTTGTTGATGATTTATGTTTGCGGAATGTTTTCATTGCGTATTCATTACCGTCTGGAGTAGAAACAAGATATGTTGTTCCCTCCTTACCTTTTTCACCTATCTGTTTAATAATCTTGTATTTATTTTTTGTTTGTTCTTGATAATCTTCATATTCTTTGAAACATATTGTCATTTTGTTGATAAGTTCTTGTTTAGACCTTGTGGGAGGGATGTCCATTTCTTGTGCTAATTGTTTAAGTGTGGGAAAAGGTATATTAAATAGTTTGTTAAAATCCATTTTAAGGTTAAGGATGATTTTCTTAGACTATTTAGTATGCTGTGAGTGGGAAGTTTGTGATTTTGACTGGGGCAGGTTGTATTGGTATTTGTATGTTGTCTTGTGCGCATTTGTTGAACATTACGTTGAGTAGGACGTATGGTAATGTGAAGGTGATTGCTAAGACGATGTGGACGATTCTTTCTGGTCCTGGTCGAGTGCATTTGAGTGCTATACTAATGGCATAAAATAACACAATTATTTCTAATACTAGGAATATGGTAGCTAGAACTAAACTGAATGATAGGAATGAAGCCGAAGCTCCCGCTGCGATTACTTCGCTGGAATCATATGGTTCTGTTTTTGCTTTTTGGTATTTGTAGAATTCTTTTTGAAAATTAAATAACGAGCATAACATTTTTATTCTATAGAGAATAAAAAATAATTAGTTTATTTTACTGTTTATCCTGAGAAGATGATGATTTGGCATCTTTTCTTGCTTCTCTGGCAGCAAATTGTGCTGACTTATCAGTCTTTTTAGGTTTTTTGTACTCTACCTCTTCCAGACAAGCTATAGAACAATAGTTTGCTGGGTTAAACGTTCCTCTGGGTTCTTCTCTAATAGTTCTTATCTGTTCTCTACATCTTTTATTACACACTTCACAAATTGGAGTGGTTCCATCATCATTGTATGATGATATTGAACTGTTTTTATCCCCGGTTGATATACTACTATTATCAGAAGTTGCCATTGAACTGTTTTTATCCCCGGTTGATATACTATTATCATCAGAAGTTGACATTGAACTGTTTTTATCACCGGTTGATATACTACTATTATCACTCTCATTGTCATTGTCATCATTGAACTCAGATTTCTTACCAAAAATCTCATTATCTAAGTCTGTTGTAGATAGACTGCTTACAGATGAGGCATCACTTAAGTTGTCATCATCATCCACAATAGAAGTACATTTTGCTGGAACATTCTCGTCATCAGAATCCCCCCATGTTAATGTTTCTACTTGACATTTTCTGATATTTTCCATCATAATTGATACAAGACCTGGGGCAAGTTCTTGTTCTTCGGGAATTTTATTTTCTACAGGTTTCTCTATTTTTTCTATGGTTCTTTCTTCATAGCCATCTTCTCCAGGCGCCTCGCCATAAATGTCGAAGAATCTTTCTATGAACTCTTGTCTTATAGTATTACCAGTTTCTGGATTTAATACATCTTCAAAACTATCTGCGTTATTAATCTGACTTAGTAAATCATCAATAAGCAAACAATATGTTTTCCCATCTTCTTCGTAATAGACTACTTGATAATCAGGTGCATCTTTGATATTATCTTTATTATGACATTTACCCTTGATATTACCTATAGTTATTTTATCACTAATATTTGAGTATAGTGTTTCTACTAAGCGTTTGTTAGATGGAAACATAATGTTGTAATATTTTATGGCTAAATTTTCTGAAACCTTTTCTGATAATTTAGACATGAGTCTGTAATTTTTATCTACAAAGTCTTGATTATTATTTTCTAATGCTTCAGGGTATTTTTCAATGGGAAACAAAGATACTAGTATCTCTGGAAGGTAATATTCTCTAATGATTCTTTCCTTGAAGATGATTGCGTTAGGTTCTTCTAAATATAGTATAGTATTTGCTAACATATCAATAAATTCCTGAGAAGTTGTTGTTTGTTCTTTGATAGTGTCTATGGCTTTTTGTATGTAAGAACTATTCATACTATAATCATATATCTCAGGTGCTATTTGTTGAAGGGATATGGATAATCTTTCTTTACCAAATTTTAGTAAATCAGGATTTACTGGTTCTTTTAGTAAATTATTAATTTTTTCTTTTGAATTTGCTTTTTGTTCCTTTGAATACTCCTTTTGTTTGTTAAACATCTCTTCATCTTGAACCATAAAACCTTTATTAGTTTTGTATCCTATTTTAAATCTTACAGGTTCTGTAGAGTTCTTCCACGCTGTAAATACGTCTCCATCTTGTTCTTGGCGATTTTTGAATGTATTACACATGATTTGGTAAAAACCTATTGATACTTTGCTCCAAGTTTCTCCGTTATGTTCGTATGTTTCTTTGGTTTGTCCTCCTTGTGAGATATAAGAGTTGATGTTTGTAGAGTCGTCGGCTGGGGTAATAAATATACCTTCAACACTCGCATTTAACCATGGAGCGGAGTTAAGTTCGTTTACGCAGTTTTGGTCTATAAAAGTGTATGTTGTGACAACTTTTCTTCTTGTTTGTTCAGGAATATCTTTAATTTCATCACCATCTAACATCTTAACATTACCTATTTTTTCTATATTATCAGCTAATATATTGATTTTTTTAGTTCCATCCGCAAAACGAATATTATAAGTTCCATTTCTGTTATTGCTTATAATTTTTCCAGATGAATATATACCTTTCCCTGCAGCTCTGGCTTTGATGTTATCACCTATTTTAAACTGTTTTTCTCTTGGTTGTTCAAGTTTTCTGATACCGCCAGCTTCTTCCAATAAGGCATCAATTTCATCCTTGTCTTTTCCAGAACGTTCGGCACCGTACTCATCACCAATGACATAATTAGCTTCTTCCATGATTGGTTTACCCTCTTGGTTTCCATAGAGTTTTTCGTTAAGTTTTCTGAGACGTTCTCTTTCAATGTCACCAGCAGTTAGGTCTTCGTCTTTTCTTCTAATAGCTTCAATTATACTGGACTTTAAACGATAGGAGTTCCAGAATTCGGTAAGCATATCGTTCTCCTGGTCTATGAAACTATTAATAAAATCCACGTAAAAGTTTGAAGGTAGAATATCAAAGATTTCTTTTAATATTGTGGACCTGCCCCATGGAGCTTTGGGGTCAATGGAGAAATTATAGATAGATTGACTGATATCTTCTGGATCGGTCGTGGTGTCAAGCAATTCCTTAAAGAAAGATCTAATATTTTTTTCCTCTTGAATTTTTCTTCTAACTTGTCTGGGGTCAGTGATTTGTTTGGGTCCTTTCTTTTTAGTTTTGGTTTCTTGGTCTTTCTTAGCATCTTTTTGTGCTTTTTTAAGTTTATCCATTAAGGTCTTTTGCTTTGGAGGCATATTACTTTATTTAAGTGTAAGTTAATTTTATATATCAAAATTGAAAATGACTTTTTTGATATAACTGAAAAAAGTTCTAAATGTCTTTTTCTACTATTTGCCCAGATATTATTCTGGTTATTCGTGAATTTATCTATTCTAATCAGAGCTTGATAAATCTAAGAACTACTTCTAAATACTTTAAACTCTTTGGAGATAGATATGGTAATATTAAACGTATGAAATATAATATTAACACTAATTTTTTCTCTTTCCTGACGTTATATGATAAACCTGAGTTTTTGGATAGTTTAGAAATAGAAAATGTTCAGTGTCCCTTTAATTTTATTCCGGCCAACAAGGTTTGGCCCAAAGAAATATCTTTTAGTTATTGTATTTTAGGTGCCAAAAGACTTTCGCCCCCAGTATCAAAAACCGAAAGTTTTACTTATATTGGTAATTTTTGCCGTAATCCATGGATAAGTAATATATTACGTATAGATTGGATTAAACTTCCTTACCTTAAAAAATTGATAGTCAGAGCGAGAAAAATGGATTTTGAAGGATTACAAAATTGTAAGAACCTACAGAAAATTATAATAGAACTAGACGAAGAGCAAGTTCTTCCAGAATGGATTGCTACACTCCCTGACCTACAAGAACTAATTACAAATTGTAAAACCCTAAGAAACTTACATTTTATATCAGAACAATTAACTGTATGTTTGTTATCTACAAAACATCAACTTACCACAATGAGTCGTAAATTACCTGAAAGACACCTATTAGATAATAGTAATATAAATATCAGTGTTTTTATGTAGAGTATTTAGTACCAAAGTATGTAGCAGCAAAATATACAAAGGCTCCCCATAATATATCTATAAAAGCTAAGTTAATGTTCCAATCTTTCAGAACTGCTCCAGCAGTAAAATCATATACACCGTAAAGAACAAGACCGAATATAGCACCATATTTTATACTATTCTTTAATAAATCATCGTTTTTGTCTACATTTGGTAAAACAAATCTTGTTAATCCTACTACCATTAGAGTATAAGCGAGTAAAACAAGAACAGGTCTGACTGTCATCTCACTTCCTTGAATACCACGAATTTGTGTTTTGTATTGACCACCCATATATACACCTAACCAAAGAAAATCTAAGACTAATAGAATAATACTTGCAAGTATATATTTGTTCATTTATTTATAACTAGAAACTTTAATTATTACTTAATAGTAATAATTACACAGCGATAGCTTCCATAGCTTCATCCTTATCATCCTCCTTATTATCATCGTTATTTAGTCTTTGTCGTCTGGGACGTTGTTGATTTTGATCTTCGTACAACCACATATAAAATGTCTTTTCTAAGTAATGTCTATAATAACTAAGGGTTTTTTGGTCATTGGCAAATTCTTGTTCATAGTGGTAAACTAAATCTTGCGCAAGATGTTTCATATTATATGGTGTTTTATTAAGTTTCCAACATACAGAACAATTACCAATATCACTCACATTATTTAGAATATCTTGTTCCTTACGACTATTTTTCCTGGTAAAATAGAAATGTTTACACTTGGGATGATAAGCCATAACATTACTAATTCGTAGCTTTTTGTATAGGTAGTCTTGTTTATCTTGTAGTTCTTTCTGGGAGAATGGTCTCGTAGGTTCACTATATTGACTTTCTAGTATTGATGACATTTATATCAAAAAAATTTGCTTTTAAACCTACAACAACCATAAAAATCAATTTATAAGATTACGGGAATATATATAAATGTCATTATACCTACTTTTTTCAACAATTTTCAACTTGTTTACATGTTCTTTACCAATTTGTCTATACGCTGATTGGATCCAACTTCAATTTACCAACAACAATCCACATAATATGAACGCACATAATTTTATGATGAATTATATGTATGTGTCATCTAATGATAGAACAGAAAACACATGGATTCTTGATTTCAACAAGTTTGCTGGAATGAATCACACAGAATTTTCTAAGTATAACGGATATACTCCAAAGTATTACCCCAAGCCAACAAAAAAGTTGGCTTTAACCAAATACCCAGATAGTTGGGATTGGCGAGCAAAGGGAATTGTTGGTCCTATCAAAGACCAACAACAATGTGGCTCATGCTGGGCATTTAGTGCTATTGGTGCTCTTGAGAGTCAAATCATTAAGGCTACGGGACAAAATATTACTCTATCTGAACAAGATATGGTAGATTGTGTTAAGAATGTTGAGTCTCCTGATGGTTCAAGCACATGTTGTTATGGATGTTCTGGAGGTGAGATGTATTCTGTTTATCAATATCTTGAAAAGAATCAAGGTGGTAAGGATGATACTACAGTTCAATATCCATATACTGCTACTGACCAAGATTGCTTAAGCGTCCCAAGCGATATTTCTCTACAACTTAAGACTTATGGTGTAGTATCTCAAAATGAAAACGATATGGCGTCAGCCCTATATACCTTCGGCCCTCTATCTGTTGGTGTAGATGCTAATATGGATTGGCAACTATATCAACGTGGTATCTATAATCCTACAGAAGAACAGTGTAGTTCATCACTTTACGAACAAGACCATGGTGTTGTCGTAGTTGGATATGGCACTGATAATGGTCTTGATTATTGGATTATTCGTAATAGTTGGGGAAAAGATTGGGGTGAGGGTGGTTATATGCGACTAGCACGTGGTTCAAACGCTTGTGGAGTTGCTAATTCTGCTATTTACCCAATTCTTAAGACTACTACTGAGAATATTTGGACTGAAAACCAATGTCTCAATTCACATCCTGAATGTCCTTCAGAAGTTTGCTACACTGACTGCCCATGTGCTTGTTTCGTTGCATCTTCGTCCTCGCCATGTCTATGTTCGGCAGCTACTTGCTCTTGCTAAATACTCATAATTATAATTTTATCATAAAATTATAATATTTTACTTGAAAGTTATAATAGTTTGAAAAGTCTCCAGGGCTCCTACAATGGTACCAATGTCCTGATAACTATTAGTAATAGTTTCATCCTCGTGTAATAACGTTACTGATATAGAATACTTATCGCAATCGTATATACTATTTCCAGGTAAAACCTCAGTTCGTTTTAATAAAACATTCAATGGTTCATACATCCTTGGTTCATAAGAATGAGGAGGTATATCATGATTGTCTGGCATAGTTCTTGTTTGAAATGATACCCAAAACATATTATCCAGTTGTTTCTGTGTTCCCGGGGGATTCATATCTTTTTCTACAAAAACAACTATATAACGACATTCATTTGAAAGTAAGCAATACAGCTTTGCCATATAAACACTAAAAGTTTCTACATCTTTAATTTTGTATAATACAGGATGGTTAAAGTATTCAACCATGTGTTTATAGATTGATTCTTTCTCAGGCTCAAAATCCACTAATAACTGACCATAATTTGCCATTTTTATTCATAATTAATTATTTTTTTAAACTATACAATAAATATGAGTGTCAATAAATACATTAGAGAAAGCAAATTTTTTAATACTGGTCCTCTTAGAAAAGATATGCCTGTTCTTAGAGTTGAACAAAATCTTCCTGCTTTACAGATAAGCAATGTATGCGATTCTAACTACCTATTATACCCAGCAAGAGTAGTTCCTCTACCAAATTACGGAGGATTATACATTGATAACCCAAACCCTTGTATGAAATATATACAACCTCCATAAAAATAAAATTTTACTATATATAATAAATGAATGGAAATAAGAAACTTACACCACCAGAACTAGATTGTGTGAAAGACGGAAATTGCTATAGAGTGCAAAGAAAAGGAATGTGGTGTCCAAAGGATACTGATATTATGATTGAGCCCGTGCGATTCGGGGCAGGAGAAAATTTAAAATGCTATAAGTTAGCACCTAAATTTTCGCAAAATACTGACAACACATTATGTGGTTCGTTATCGGGAAGTAATGTTCAATGTGCCATAGGTTCTTCAGTTTGTAATCAACTTGCCGGATCCGCCGCGCCCTCAATCACAGATCTAAAGTGCGGAGCCAATCAAATGTACAGAGATAGCAACTGTATGTGTCATGGTTACCAAAGGTATTCTTAATTTTTATTGTTTTATCACAATAAAAACATAATTTATCAGTTATTTATCAATAGTTATAGAAGTACCCAAAACAAGGGCAACTTCCTTGGTATTTTTATTAATTGTTAGTTCGGATAAATCAACCTTCTTTGCGAATTCCTTCAAGGTGATACTTAATTGTTTCTTACAAATCCAATAATATGTCAGTGCTGCCGCTACGGATTGGGGTCTAGACCGGTTTAGCTTTGAAGATTTGTTTTTAATTTTATCATACAGGTCAATAACTTCTTTCTTTTGTGATTCAGTAGCTCTAAACTTATCCATGATATCATGAATGAGATGAACTGGTGTAATAAACGTTGTATGGATTTGAGAATCCTTAGGGGCATTTACATTAACAATCTTAAGCCCTTTCAAACCATTCTTCCTGTTAAGACCGAATAGTTTAATAAGATTCTCTGGTGTTTGGTGGTTTCCTGACATTTTATATGCGTGGAAGATACAAGCAAATATGATAGCTTTTCTTGAGTTTCCACGGTATATTTGTCCTTTAGTGACTTGGTTGTATAGTTCATCTGCTTTAGTGACAATAGTTTCGCTAAATCCCATATTCTCTACATCTCTGTTAATATTACGTTCCTCTTGTTTCCTGATTTGTACTCTGTTTGGGTCGGAAGAACGTTTGCTGTCCGACGACCCATAGTATCTCCATTCTTTTTCATGCATAATGGTATGTTGTAGTTCTTCTCCACATTCTAAACAACTAATTATACCGTTCTCCGTTATAGTTTCATTATGACAACACTTTCCGGAACATTTATCTTCTTTTTTATCTGGTGACTTAGTAGTCTCGTACTCAGCGAGAGCTTGTTCAAATAGGGCAAAATCTGACATGTTTATGGATATTTACTTAATACAATATTTATTTTAGAAATTTTCATTTTTAAATATAACATATTTAAAAATAACCTTAATACCTCAAAATTTACTGATTATTAATCAGACTTTTGAAGTCTTTTCCCTCCTTGACCATAGTCTTTAATTTTTTTGTTAAGTCTTTAAGGAATACATCGTTCTCACTACCCTCCTCAGTGAATTCAAAAGGAACTGCTAATATACAGTTATCCTTCTGTGTATTAAACACTTCGTCATAATCATCAAGGATGACAGTATTATCAGAACGATACCCAGATAGTTTGAAAATATCCCATAAACTGCTAAGGTCTTTAGAACCGTTCTTATGCTTTTGTGATATCTTACAGTGATAGGAAAAGAAAATCCAGTCTATTTTACGCTCGGGATGGCCTTCTAGAATTAGTTTATCTATTACGAATGTAGCATAAAGTTGTGATGCTGCGGTCCATATAGATACTCTAAAATTATCAAAGATATATGTTAAAAATTTCTGAAGATGAGGTCTTTCAAATACTAAGAAATCTTCTTCCATTTGAACAGATTTAAATTTAGACATTTTATCGGCATATTTATCTTTGTATTTATATACACCATCATCAAGTTCTTCGGCACTGATTAAAGTCTGGTCCAAATCTAATATAATTACAGGTTTTTCTTTCTGTGGATTGATACCCATTTATAACTAAATCAAGTTTTTTTAAAACTAATTCATGACTAAATTATTTAAGACGACTCACGCTCCTTTTGCATCGCCATGGCAGTTGCCATTAAATTACTTGACCCTGGAGAAGAAGAAGATTTATCATTCTCTACTTCTTGCTTTATTTGTCTTGATACATCTCTGTTAATTTCAGGTTCTGTTCCAAAGTCTTCGGATAAGTCATAACCACCAGCTCCATTTCTAACACTTGCTGGTGGACGTTTGGGTAAATTTTCTTCATCGTCTTCTTCATCACTGTCTAAATCTTCTATTTTAGTTCTCTTGGGTGGAGCGGGAGTCTTCCTCCTTTTTTGTTTAGCCTTAAAATTACTCTTCTTTTTTGGTATGAACTCTACTTCACTTTCATCTGTTTCAGCAAGAGTTTGTATAGGTTCCGGTAGCGGTTGTGGTGGT
>TARA_B100001093_G_C26858993_1_pt1 | contig 10361 bp, 4 predicted proteins | sample TARA_B100001093 | Tara Oceans TARA_B100001093 (sample SAMEA2623116) | marine metagenome | biome: marine biome (ENVO:00000447); feature: surface water layer (ENVO:00002042); material: "saline water (ENVO:00002010), including plankton (ENVO:xxxxxxxx)" | depth 5 m
GGATTACTTATAATCTCTTGCATTAAAGATTTACCAAATGCTATAGCAGCCTCAGGATTGTTTTTAAATGTTTGCTTTAGAAAAGGATGCAGTATTTCATGCTGATCTGTTGTAAACACATTGTCTTGCGCAGCGGCTCTATCGTTTATTAATACTAAAGTGCTACCATCTACTAAATCCACAGCTTGACCATAATCTGTAGCTTTTCCAGGTTTAGCCCCCTCTGCGACTAACTCTTCAACTCTGTCATTAATAGCTTCTTGAGTTTGAAAGTTTTCATATTTATAACCTAGTTGCGCTGCTACTTTTGTAGCCGCTTGCCTAGCTTTAGAACTTGTTAGGGTTTTTATGTTAGCTTCTTGCTTAACTAATGATTGTATTTGACTTTTAACAATGCCTAGTTGTAGTATTTGAGGAGCTGCTAAATCTTTGTCGTCTATTTTATTTATCTCCATTTCTAGAGCATTTTTTTGAGACATTAAATCTAGCAGCTGTGCTCTTACTTCTGGAGTGGCATTGTTTGGTATTTTAAGCCTACTATTATAAGTAGTGTTAATAGCGTTTTTATCTGCTTCGTATTGCTGCTTGGTGTATTCAGGATTTTTACCATTGTTATAATCATTATCTAGCTTTTGATTAGCCATTTTAAACCAATTATCAACAGCTTTACTCGATGTTGAAAAATCACCCATATTAAAGTTGATGGCTAATTTTCTAGCTGTATTTCTTATTTCTACAGCACTTTGCGAAGCAATACTAGCTACTCCAGGCATAAGCAAAGCAACATTACCACCGATCGTTCCAGCTTCCCAGCTATTTTTCCAATTTACATATTCACCCCCTAAACCTAAAGATAATCCTTTTTGAAGATCTGCTATTGTAGTTTGTGAAAACTCTGTGCCGAACTCAGCCAAATAAGCGGCTGACTTATTTAAACCTCCTCGAAGAAAACTTTTACCAGCTTGCTTCCATTGACCTTTTACTAAAGAGAACACTCCGTTTTTACCTAAGCCTAACGCTTTTCCAAATGCTGAAAATTGTTTTTGTAAACCAAATCTTTCAGTAAAAGTCATAAGAGCAGATGCCGCTAACGCGTCTGCGGTTTTGTCGTATCTTCCGCTTTCTAAAGCATTTACTAAATACGCTTTTCTTTTTTCTTCTGGCATATCTTCAAGACTAAGACCTTCTGTTTCTGCTTGGTTTTCAACCCCCTGCATAAACGTGTCATACCATTGTTGACCATAAAAATCTAAACCCATATACGCAGCGCCTAACACACTCATTCCGGTGGCTACAGCAGGAGCTAACGTACCTCCACTAAAGTAAGTAGCAGCTGTTCCTCCAACGGCCGCGGCCATATATGGTAAAGAAGCTGCAAATTGCTGAGTTGTTTTAACTAACCAAGGATCATCTTGATCTATATCTTTATAACCTTTTAAAGCTTTTTCTATTTCAGATATATCATCTAACTGTTCAGCAACTTCTTTTAAATCTTCTTCAATCTCTTTATCGTATCTTGCAATAATATCTTTTACAGTTAACAACTTGCCGAACAAACCGGTTTTAGGATCTTTAGTTCTACCAACTCTCAATCGATTAGAATAAATATCGTCTTCATCAATTTCACCCTCTTCAATAGCTCTTATCAACGCCTGTCTTTTAGACATTGTTTTATCTAAATCGCTTGAAGCTATATCTAACTGTATCGCATTAAACGCTTTTTGATTAGACTTAAAGGTTTTAAGTAATTGCTCAACGCTTCCAATAGTTAAATCTCCAATAGTGCCTTTTCCACCGTAAGACAATTTAGCCGAAGCTCTATTTTGAAGATAGTCTAAAGTTATAAAAAAAGTATCGTTTTTTCTTTGTTTAGTTCTTAGTACGTCTTTTTGAGCAGAGGCAGCCACAAGCATTAAGTTTGCGTATCTTTGCTGATATTCTGGATCAGCTTCTAATTTATCTTGTATTAATTCTTTTGCGTAAGCCTCATACTCTTTATTAGCGGCGTCGTAACCTTCTTGAGTTGATGTATCGTATTTTTCTTGAAGTTCTTGTCTTTTTTTACCAAGCAAAGGTCTTGCTGCTATTTTTAGTTGTATCAATTGAGCCCCTATAAATGGATCATTTTTAACAGTTTCGCTAAAAACATTTTTGAATATAGCGTTGTCATCTTTATCATCAAGAAAATCAGCAGCATATTCATCATTAATTTTAGATATAAACAAAGCCTTAGCTTCTGGTGTGGGCTCTAGTACATCTTTAGTTCCTGCGCTTCCTTTATATTTTTCATTTAACTCTAAAAGACGTTTATATTTTTTAGTTTTCTTAAATTCATCTAAAGGTTTATTTGGGGCAGGTATAAAGCCAGTGCTGCTTGAAAATGCCGTTGCTCTTTCGTCATTGGTATAAGCCTGTTTTTTTCTATTTTTTTCAACCTCTTGTTGTAGTTGAAACATTTCTAACCTATCTTTTTTCTCTTGTTCAGATAAATTTAAAGTATCAAAATACTCTTCAACATCTGGATATTCAAAATCGTAAGAAATAACATTGCCTATAAGATAAGCGTCTGGATTAAAATCTGTTAGTTTAGCTTTTTTATTTTTTTCTAAATAATTATTAAATGCTTTAAGATCATTTTCACTTAGTGAGCTTATATATTGGCCTCCTGCTTCTTGTACTTGAGTTAAAGGTATAGCGCTAGATTGCTCTTTTAAATATTGTGATAACTTCTGAGTTTCTTTTTTTAGTCTCTGAGATCTGATTCTATTTGCTTTTAAAATAGCATCTAATTGTTCTTTAATATCCCCGCTTAAATGGCCAAGTTTATCTACCACGGTTAAAGCTATTAGTCTATCTTCATCATTATCCGAATTAGGATCAACTAAAATAAAATCTTTTTGACCAGTAGGTTTAGTATAATAATTAATTTGATTAGTATCTTGGTTTATTTCAAATTTATATTCGTATCCATCGCCTGGAACATACACTTCATTAAAATCTACTACAGTTGTATATTTCTCTCTTTCTTTTTGAACTTTTGCTTGGTGATCATTATACTTTTTTTCAAATTCTTTAATAGAATCTATATTTACGTATCCTGGGTTTTCTTCATTAAACGCGTATATTTTACTAAAATCCCCTGTTTTATTTAAATCCTCTATTAAGAAATCTACTTGTTCTATATTTTCTTTATATTTATTTCTAGCGTTTAAGTTATTTAATATATTTTCTTGAAATGGTGATAGTCCATCTAAAGAAGGTGAACTCTCGGATGCTGTGTCCGGGGTTGATGTAGGGCTCGCATCCCGTGTCTCTACATCGCTCGTCTTTGCTTCGTCTGCTGTTGGTTTAGGATTTGCAGCTAACCAAGCTCTCATAGCCTCGTCTCTTTCTGTTCTACCTAAATTTTGTATACTAGCGTAATAATCAGCTTTAGCTTTTTTCCACTCTTCCATAAAGGTTATTATATTAAATTTCTATGTTGTTATCTCTTTCAAATTTTTCTACAGCAGCATTTCTTGCTTCAGCTAAATCAAACACAGCAGCGTCTTCTTTGACTGTTGGAAATTGATTTGTTAAAAAAGGTTTTAAATAGTTTTTCATAAAATATTCTTTATATTTAGTTTCAAATAATATTTTATTTTCTTGCGATAAAGGTAGTTCTTTTTCGTATGACCAAGCCTTAGAACCTGCATTGGCAGGCTGCGCCATTTGATCGTCCTCGTCAACACTTGTGCCTTGAGCTATATACACGTTCCAAGCAGCTACAGTTTCTTGCTCTTGTTGCAACATACCTGCCACCTCTGCATTAATAAAAGGATTAGCTTTTCTTTGTATTTTATCCATATCAAACTTAAGCATGTTTCTACCTTTACCACCACCTATATCTACGATTTCATAATCATAAGAACCATCAGGATTTTTCATAACAAAATCTTCAGATATTCTAGCCTGTGGACTTAATTCGCCTTCTACTATATCTTTTTGCGCAAACAAACCTACTTTTGTTAATAGTGATTGCATCAATTTATTTATTTTAGGAGTTGCTGCTATTAAATCTGTATTAGATTGTTTCATTGATTGCAGCGCAGAACTGTTGATTATAAGAGGTTTTTTAAACAATGGCCCTTCAAATATTATTTCTTGACTACCATCTTCTAGTAAATTAAGAGTAACCATATATCCATCGTTTATAGAAAAGCCAGCTTTACTTTTCATTATGGAGTTAGCAACCATGTATTCATAGTTTTGATTAACGTCGTAATCAATATTTTCTGTAACACCTAGCTCTCCCATTAATGTTTCTAAAAACTCTCTAGTAACTTGCGGAGCTGAGTTTAACTGTTGTAACATTTTATTTTCAGCATAACAAGTAGGATCATTACATTTTTTATTTTTAATAGCCATTTTAAGCTTAGCGTATATCTTACCTGTTTCTTGATATGCTCTTTCTAATATGTTATAGTTGTAATCAGAGCTATCTGCCACAAAGTTTTTGTTGTAAGCTATAGCGTTACTAGCCGTATACTGTTGAAGCGTTAAATTTCTTATTATATTTTCTTCCATATTATCCTTGTGGTGTTAATGCTCCCATGGCTATAGAACCAATAGAACTTATCATACCCATTGTCGCCGCGGTTTGATCTCTTTGGGCCGACGCTTGAGCTTGCGCAGCAGCTCCAGCTAGAGCTGAATGTCTATTTATCTTAGCGTTTTGTCTATCTTCTCTTACTCCAAACATAAACTTTTGGCCTTCAGCTTCTGCATTTTGCTCTCTAACTTCTTCACTCATTTTAATGCCTTGAATTCTTCTAGCTTCACCTAATTGTCTTGTTTCTTGTTGTAACTCTCCTTCTGCTCTTAATTTTTCATTAGCAACTTCTTGTTGTTCTATGCTAGATGCAACTCCTTGCTTGCTTCTTAAGGCTGCTTGAGCTAAAGCTGTAGCACCTCCTGCGCCTGCACCAGTAGCTAACATAGTATCTAAAGTTGCAGCTAGAGCTGTGTCCGCTTCTTCTATTTCCATCTCTGCTGCCTTTGTAGCAACGCTTAAATTTTGAAAAGGATTTGTTATTTTTGAAGACAAATCTTGAGCCATATCAGCAACACTTTTTACTCCAGCGTAAGGATTTATAATTTCTTGTCTACTTTTTTCTAAATTATTAACTATACCAAGATGTTTAGCTCTTTCTCTAGCAGCTCTTTCAGCTGCTCTTTTAGCTGAACCTCTACCGATAAAACCTCCGATTAAACTAGCCCCTGCGCCGATACCTGCTACTGCTACACTCATATTACTTTTTTATTTTTAATTTTTTAATCATGCTTTCTACGCTTATATCAGGATCATCAAAGTCTTTTGCTATGACGTCATTTAGCGTTTCATCTACAGTTTTTTTATCTGTAGCGTGCACTGTTACCCAAACAGTATCTTCATGCATGTATATTATTCTTTTTGTGCCTGGCATTGTTATACCAGTGTAAGGTGCTTTTATTCTTTCTATTCCAGTTTCTGTTAATACAGATATGTCTCCTTTTAATACAAAATAAGGATGTTCTTTTTTATGTATACCGGTAGAAATTATTTGACCCTTTGGCATAAATATTTCCCTGATATATAAGCCGTCTGCAAAAGTATGCTTTAAAGGATTTATTTTATTAAGCTCTTTACTTCTACCTGGGTTTTCTGGATCTCCATAAGATCCATCTATTTCTAATATTTGTTTCTCAAACAGCATCATTGTTTTTCTAAAATGATCTATTTGTTGTATTTCTTCTAACTTTTTTTTAGTTAAAGTTTTTTCCATTTAATTAAATTTAATATGAAGATTCTACGTACTCTAAAGAAGCACAGAATAATTCTTTTCTACCACCTGGATTTGTTACTTCATCTGTTTTCATTACTATGGTGGTGAAATAACCTTTAACACCCGTCATAAATAAGCCTTCTAAAACCTCACCCTCTCTTTGAGGAGTGTTGTTTGTTATCATAGCTTTATACTTACCTTCTTGTTTCATAAACCCAGCATAGTTAATTGGTGGCGTGAAGCCTGGTCCTGTAGCTGCAGCGCCAGTGAGTGGCGGTGTTGAAGAATCATAAGTACCTTCTAAATAACTATATACGTTATTACCAATATCATTTTCAGATGTTGTGATAGAACTAACCTCCCATCCGCTATCGCCTTCGTAGTTTATTGTTTTAAACACTTTAGACAAACTAACTTGTGGATTTGATATAAACTCTATAGCACTGTCATAAGTAATACCGTAAAAAGATCCATGATCTACACTTAAAGAATTGTGTATGTATACTTCGTCGTTAATTGTGGTGTAAAATCTACCTTTTATACTAAACATAAAGTCTGGTCTAAAAGACATAAAGCTAACCCAACCTTGAACTGTTTCGTCAAACGTAAGAGTATCATTAACACCAGATTTTTTTGTTCTAAAACCTACATTAGGATTACCACTTTTTATATTTAAAACATACTGTTTAGTGTATATATCATAACTACCATTAGCTACTCCTTGTGTTGCTGATATAGCAGCTAAGTTGTCTCTAAAATAATCTACCATACCAAACCTAGATATTTCATCTATGCCACTGTTAGAAAGCCTTAAAACAGCGTTTCTGTCAGCGTCTGTAAAGTATTTATTGTAACCGTAAACAGCAAAACTTTCAGGGTTGTTACTAATACCGTACTCACCTGCATATGGTTGTATTGTTCCTATAGTGGTTTCAGCGTTAGTTATAGCACCTCCACCCTCAGCAGTATATATAGCGTCTTTGTCTATTAATGCCCTACTTACTTTGCTTTGTTGAAAAATTATTAAATTAGTATCTTCAGCATAAAGCTTTTGTATACTGCCATTAGCAGGGTCTGCTGATTTAGTTATTTCAGCAGCTACAGAAAAATCATTAGTGTCGTTTACACCTGTTCTAGAGTTATATATACCAGAATATATTAAAGCGTTTTCTCTTAACGAGGCGTTTGGCTGAGGTTCTACGGCATAAGCTCTAACGCCATAACCAACTTGAGTGTTATTAAAACCACCTCTAATTCTTGATTCTTCAATAGCCCAACCTTCTCCTTTTACATCAGGCGTAGAGCCGGTAGGATCGTAAGCATGTACTGGAAAAACAGGTAATATGGTATTGTTATTAAAAGACCCGCTGCTTGTGCTGTCGGTGGCCGTTATTAAGCTAGGCCAAGTAGGACCCCAATCAATAGGACTTATACCGCTATACTGCTGGTATTGAGTACTTTTAGCAACAACCTTTTTTAGAACAAAAGAATTAAAGTATTTTACTTCTACTACGTAAGCCATTTTTTTATTATTACTTGTTTATTTATTTAATTACACCGTTCCATAAAACGTGCCTACATCAACTTTACCTTGAACAACGCCTGTTGGATTTACAAAGCCTTTATACGCCCCGTTGCCGCCTTCACCAATATTATAAAGATAAAAACCATAATCTATATACTTAGGATCTTTAGCTATTTGACCTTCAGGATCATCACCACCAAGAGGTTCATTAGCAATAACAGATATATTTATTAAGTCACCTTCAGTTATAGTTACTGGTTGTGAAAATGTTATTTCAAAATCATTGGTTGAAGGCGTTGCGCTTCCAGTCCACGCTGTGATTGTAGTTCCTTGTGGTATACCTGGACTTTGAGCAAAAGTCGTACCATCGGTGTTTACAATAACATTGGTATCTAAAGGATTTGGATCAAATGGCCATTTAAAAGCAGGATCACTATTGCTTGTAACTAAGTTAGTCAATGTCCATGTTGTGTTATCGTCATTAGAAGTTATAGAACCCTGGAAATCAAGATCACATCTCAGAGCCCCAACATTTTTTCTAAAAAACGATGGAGCAGCGTGCCAAACGTAATAGCTAGATCCTGTAGCAGGAGTCCACTCTTGTGTTAATTCTTGATCAATAAAGAATTTATTAGCATACTTAACAAGCCACGAAGATATCCAAACCTCTTCTGCGCCTGCGGTTGTATTTATATCTGGGGGCAATAAATCTGTATTACCATTTAAACCTGTCGATTGAGTCGCTGGCGCTATTACACACTTAAATGAAACAGGAGATCCTACAAAAACATCGGGGATATTACCAGTGGCGTTGTATTTGTATTCTCTATTAGGACTAGAAACATTACAACTAGGTTGAGAAAAATTACCATCGTAGGCTTGAATATATGTTGTTAGTTTATCAGCCGCGTTTGGAATATCTTCTTTATCTCGATTTGGAAAAGAAATACGTTTACCGTTGGCCCCTATGTCGCCTTGATAGTTGCTCGGAAAGCCGTCTTGCTCGTATTCTACATAAGAATTACGAAGATCAGGCGTGGAAACTCCTTCAACTACTGGAACTAAATCAGTATCATTGTCTAGCCCAGGAAGTGTTTCGGTGTTTCCTGGATTTCCTATTGTTTGTTTATTTCTTAAACTTACAAATTTATATTGCCCAGGTCTACTAAATTTAAATACTCTTGAAGCATTAACTAAATAATTAGCACCAGTTCCTGTGTTAAAGTTAAATAAAGTACCTCCGCCAGAAGTAGTTGCGCCTGAATAACCCGTAGGTCCACCAATAGCATTTTCTAAAAAATCAGCATAAACACCTCTTGGATCTGGTAAAACGTTCATTGAATTTTCTGGTGCTCCTGATCCAGTTACTACGCCAAAAAAGTTAGAGTTAGGATCATTAGATAATAAAGCTCCGCTTTTTGAATACTCTTTAAACTTCCAGTTAGATTCAAAATTCTTAACTTGCATGCCGGCAAAAGCGCTTCTACAAATTGGATCCGGATTAGCAGGTCCTCCACAAGGAACAGTGTTGTTAGTTCCGTTTAGGTCTGGGTAAACTAAGGAATAGTTATTACTACTATCAACACTACCTGTTAAAACATAGTTAGTGTCAAAATTTACGCCGCTTGTGGCGTTATAATACTGGTATTCACCGCCAATGCTAGTAGGTATATCACCTTTAAAAGTACCATAAACAGGATCTGGGTTAGCTCCTTGAGCTGTTTGATATCCATTACCTAAAACATTTGGATTATAGGTTTTACCAGCCATCATAATTCCTACTGGATTACCCCACACGCCACTGTATATAGCGTCAGTACCTTGAACGTCTTGAGCTACAACCCAGTTGTTAGGATTATAGTCTCCTGTAGCTCTATAATACATTATACCTCCTGTTTGTGCGTAAGAATTATTTTCTAAACACTCTTCAAATCCTTGACCAGATTGAACACCAGCCCAAGAGTTTGCTAAAAACTTAGTATTTATATCAACACCAAAAACAAAAGATTGATTTTCACAAAGCTCTTTAAAAGGCGTAGGACAATCAGAAGGAGTTGGTGCTAAATTTAAACAGTTTTGATCAGGATCCCCGCTGTTTCTACCAGCGTCACTAAAAGAAGCCCCATTTAATCCTACGTAAAAAGCGTTTCTAAATTTACCTCTTCTTTCAAACACAGAATAAGTTCCAACATAATTAGATGGAGCACAATCTGTTTCAATTAAATCAGTAGTTACTAAGTAATCTTTTAAATTTGAAGTTAAATCAGGGTTTAGAACACCACTACAATCTGGATCTCTAGGCTCTGGATTAGAGTAATTATTTTGACTAGTATTTTCAACAACTCTACGCACTGTGGCGGGTGTTGTTATATAATTTGGTTGGTTATCAAGTTGTACTTCAATATTAGTATCCCCGTATCCAGTATTAGCATTATCTCCACCTGGATTAATCATCAATACTTCAACTACGCTACCTGCACCTGTAACGTCTACAGTTTTTATTTGAATTTCAAGACCTGAACCCCCAGTTGGAGCGTAAGGTGTAGTATTGTATGTTGAGTTTTGCTGCGCGGCGATATATCCTACGCCTGATCCTACGTCTCCAGTACAAACAACTTCTGCATATATAGCATCTGGATTTGCCGACATCTGTATGGTTAACATGTCGCCATCATATCCAGTGCTAAATACTTCACATGATTTTCTAGAGTTTATTGAACTCCAAAATGGACCGCTAGCATACCCAGAGCCACATGTAAGATTAGGTACAAGGCAGCTGCTTTGAACAGCCCCTCCGTTATTGTAACCTAACATGTTTTGCTCAGAACTTCTAAAAGTAGCTTGACCATCACAAGATACTGCGTCTATTGGATTGGTGTCAGGATCTAAGCATATATTTCCATCCGGACCCATTGTGTAATTGGTATAACAACAAAAATCTAAAGTCTCTTGAGCTTGATAACTACCTAAATAACCTGTAGTAAAATAAGGAGCTTGAAGCCCGCCAAAACCAGTATCAACAAGGCAGTCAA
>TARA_B100001093_G_scaffold519778_1_pt1 | contig 10358 bp, 6 predicted proteins | sample TARA_B100001093 | Tara Oceans TARA_B100001093 (sample SAMEA2623116) | marine metagenome | biome: marine biome (ENVO:00000447); feature: surface water layer (ENVO:00002042); material: "saline water (ENVO:00002010), including plankton (ENVO:xxxxxxxx)" | depth 5 m
TATTTACAATTGTGTGGACAACACAATATGCAAGTTGCTAATGCTAGTACACCGGCTAATTTTTTCCATCTTTTGCGGCGTCAGTTACATCGCGATTTTCGTAAACCACTTATTGTAATGACGCCTAAGAGTTTACTTCGTCATCCCAAATGTGTTTCATCTGTTGAGGAGCTAGTAGAAGGAAGATTTCAAGAAGTTATTGATGATGAGTGTGCTGAGGTAAATAAAGTAAAAAAGTTGGTTTTTTGTTCGGGTAAACTTTACTTTGAGTTACTTGAAGAGAAAGAAAAAAGGAATGCTGAAGAAGTCGCTTTAGTTCGTTTGGAACAATTGTATCCATTCCCTAAAAAGAAATTAGAGGCTGCTGTAAGTAAATATACAAATGCCGAGTGTTATATATGGTCACAGGAAGAACCTGAAAATATGGGTGCCTGGGGTTTTGTGCTTAGACATTGGCGCGAATTACCTCTTCAGCTCGTCGCTCGAAGTGTTAGCGCAACGCCTGCATCGGGCTCTGCTAAGCGTTCTGCAAGACGTCAGAAAGCTATAGTTGAAGGTGTATTTGAATTGTAATAAAGAAATTAAGAAGGTAAAATATATACAGTTATGATTGTAGAAATGAATGTACCCTCACCTGGTGAATCGATCTCTGAAGTAGAGATAGCTTCTTGGCTTGTTGCTGATGGGGATTATGTAGAGCAAGATCAAGAGATCTGTGAAATAGATTCTGATAAGGCAACCTTAACATTAGCCGCAGAGAAAAGTGGTGCCATTTCAATTAAAGTTCAAGAAGGTGAAACCGTCGCTATAGGTGATGTTGCTTGTACAATCGATACCTCCGTTGTAGGAACACCTTCTCCATCAGTTTCTAATACAGATGTTCCAGAAACGGCATCTTCATTTAATAATATTCCGCCTGTTAATACATCAACTACTTCTTACGCTTCGGGCTCACCTTCTCCTGCAGCTCGAAAGATGATGGCTGAAAAAGGTGTAGAGCTTACTCATGGTTCCGGTAAAGATGGTCGCATTACTAAGGAAGATGTTTTACTTGCGAAAACAGCCATGGGTAAGGGGTTTGGTCCACGTGGTTCAGAACATAAAAAAATGTCTGTGTTACGGCGAAAAGTTGCGGAGCGTTTGGTTGCCGTAAAGAACGAAACAGCCATGTTAACTACCTTTAATGAGGTGGACATGAAACCTATAATGAATCTTAGAAAGACTTATAAAGAAGAATTTAAGGATAAGCATGGCGTAGGTTTAGGCTTTATGTCTTTTTTTACTAAGGCAGTTACTAGAGCATTAAAATTGTTTCCAGATGTTAATGCCATGATTGACGGCAAAGAAGTCGTGTATTATGATTATGCTGATATTTCTATTGCTGTAAGTTCTCCAAAAGGACTTATGGTTCCTGTTGTTCGTAATGCAGAGTTGTTAGATTTTGCTGGAATAGAATCTGAAATTAAGCGTTTGGCAATAAAAGCTAGAGATGGTAAAATTAGTATGGATGATATGCTTGGTGGAACATTTACAATTACGAATGGAGGTGTGTTTGGCTCAATGTTATCTACCCCGATTATTAACCCTCCTCAATCGGCAATTTTAGGAATGCATAATATTGTAGAGCGTCCTGTAGTAGTTGAAGGACAAGTGGTTATCCGACCAATTATGTATGTTGCATTATCTTATGACCATCGTATTATTGATGGTAAGGAATCTGTAGGCTTCTTGTGTGCTGTTAAGGAGGCTCTTGAAAATCCAGTTGACATCCTACTTGACGGTGAAGACCAGATTGTAAAGAGTTTAAATTTATAATTTATCTGACTTTACTTATATCTAATATGGTTTAGTTTGTATTCACTACATACTGTATTTGTATTTTTTACGAATTTTTATTTTAAAATACTGAAAATCAATAAATTGTAATAATTATACCATCAAATATTTTACAATATAAAACAGTAATTATCGGATATTAACATTAAATTTGTATTCTAAATTAATTTAGAATTTATGTTACAAAGAGTCCGATTTCAGAATAAAGAACAAGTTCCATTTGTAAAAATACTTCGTAAGCGAGTAAATACTTATTTTAAAGAGAACAATATCTCTAGAAATGCAAATGTAAAAATGGTAATTAAAACCATTTCTGTTTTTTTAATTTATTTGGTTCCCTATGCTCTTGTTTATACTGGATTGATTACCGGTATTTTTGGATTTATATTAGCAATTCTAATGGGGTTTGGAATGGCTGGAATTGGAATGTGTGTGATGCACGATGCGAATCATGGTGCTTATTCATCAAAGCCTAAGGTGAATGATTTTTTGGGTATTTGTATTTATCTTATTGGAGGTGATGTTTATAATTGGAAAGTTCAACATAATATTTTCCATCATACATATACCAATATTGATGGTTTAGATGGCGATATTCATCAAGATCCATATTTGAGGCTTTCTTCAGAACAAAAATGGAATAGAAATCATAAGTTTCAGCATATTTACGCTTTTTTTCTTTATGCACTAGGCACACTTCTATGGTCAGTTATTGATTTTGTGCAATACAGAAGATTTACCAAGTTGGGCATGAGCCCTAAAGGGAAACTTGATAAAGCAAAGCAATTTAGAAAATTGTTATTTTATAAAATTGCTTATTGGTCTTTCATTTTTGTTTTGCCGATTTTCTTTTCTCCATTTTCTTGGTGGCAAATCTTATTAGGTTGGTTGGTTATGAATATGGTTGCTGGATTCATCTTAACAGTTACATTTCAATTGGCTCATGTTGTAGAAGGCGTTTCTTTTCCTGTACCTTCAGAAGAAGGCAAGATGGAAAATGAATGGATGATTCATCAGCTTAAAACGACTGCCAATTTTGCTAAAAATTCCAAGTTAATTACTTGGTTTGTAGGGGGATTGAATTTTCAAATTGAGCACCATCTTTTTCCAAATATTTGTCACATACATTATGATAAAATATCTGATATCGTGAGAGCTACAGTAGAGGAGTATGGTATGGTCTACAACTATAATAAAACTTATTTAGGTGCGGTGTATTCACATTACAAAATGCTCAAAGAACTCGGTATGCAACCCATATTAGTCAGGTAGGTTTTTAGTGTATAGCAATCAGTGAATCTTGAGATGGTCTATCTACTTATTGTGTCGCTCGCAATCATTTTAAATTGATTTAAAGCCATTTCGATGGTGTTAATTTTTTCAAATATCAGACTAAGCTTGTTGTTTTTTTCTTTCATTTGGCAAACTTTAGGGTTCAACTGAATGAATTTTAATATAACACCAAATTGTTTTGACTGGAAAAAGGATGATTTAGGATTTGCAACAAAATATGCGATCATTTTATTGGCCTTAAGAATGATCTTTTCAAAGCCCAAATCTTTAGCAATCCATCGCAAACGTATTGTGTGAAGTAGTTTTTCTACTTCCGGAGGAATCTTTCCAAACCTGTCTGTGATTTGTTTTGTGAAGATGTTTAACTCGTCTTCGTTTTCAATGGTATTTAAATCTTTATAAATTTGTAAACGTTCGGATATGGAATTAACATAATGGTCTGGAATTAATATTTCCATATCGGTATCAATTTGACATTCGTCAACAAAGAAGGAGTCAGATGTATTTTTAACATATATGTCTTTAAACTCAGACTCCTTTAGCTCTTTTACAGCTTCAGCTAATATTCTTTGGTACATCTCGAAACCAATATTGGAGATAAATCCTGACTGCTCAGCACCTAAAATATCACCAGCGCCACGAATTTCAAGATCGCGCATGGCAATGTTAAATCCGGCACCAAGATCTGAATGTTGTTCTAGAGCTTGAATACGTTTCCTGCCTTCTTCACTAATGCTAATTCGAGGAGGAGTTACAAGGTAGCAGAAGGCCTTTTTGTTTGAGCGTCCAACCCTTCCTCTCATTTGGTGAAGATCACTTAAACCAAAATTTTGTGCATTGTTAATGATGATGGTGTTAGCGTTTGGGATGTCTAAACCACTTTCGATAATTGTAGTGGACACGAGTAGGTCAAATTCACCTTCGATAAAATCTAGCATCAAACGTTCTAATTTAGATCCTTCCATTTGACCATGACCGACACCTACTTTTACATCTGGGCAAAGACGTTGGATCATTCCAGCTACTTCTTTGATGTTTTCTATGCGGTTATGAATAAAGAATACCTGACCACCTCTTGAAACTTCATATTGAATTGCATCTCTAAGAGTTTCTTCATTAAATCCAATGTTTTGGGTTTGAACAGAAAGTCGGTTGGGTGGCGCAGTTTTTATGATTGATAAGTCTCTTGCAGACATCAGAGAAAATTGTAGCGTTCTAGGGATAGGTGTAGCCGTCAAGGTTAATGTGTCTACGTTAGCTTTGATTGTTTTTAGTTTGTCTTTTACGCTAACACCAAACTTTTGTTCTTCATCAACAACGAGTAAGCCTAAATCGAGAAATTTTACATCTTTACCAACAAGTCGGTGTGTTCCAATAATGATGTCTACTTTTCCGTCTGCCAAATTTTGTAAGGTTTCTTTTTGCTGTTTTGCTGTTTTAAAACGATTAATGTAGTCAACTTTACAAGGGAAGTCATTTAAGCGCTTCCGGAATGTTTTATAATGTTGGAGAGCTAGAATAGTTGTTGGTACAAGTATAGCTACTTGTTTGTTGTCACAAACAGCCTTAAATGCTGCTCTAATGGCAATCTCTGTTTTACCAAATCCTACGTCACCGCAAACTAAACGATCCATAGGCGTGTTAGATTCCATGTCCTTTTTAACTGCCTGTGTAGTTTTTAGTTGGTCTGGCGTGTCTTCATAAAGAAAGCTCGCTTCCAATTCATATTGTAAATAATTATCTGGGCTGTATGCAAAACCTTTTACTGCTTTACGCTTGGCATATAACTTAATCAAATCATATGCAATGGTTTTTATTTTGGTTTTAGTTTTATTTTTAGTCTTTGCCCATTGAGGAGAGCCCAGTTGATGAATTTTTGGAGCGGTACCTTCTTTGCTATTATACTTGCTAATTTTATGAAGTGAATGAATGCTTACATAAAGTAAGTCATTATTTCTATAAAGAAGTTTTATAGCTTCTTGTTTTTTTCCCTGTACATCTATTTTTTGAAGTCCTCCAAATTTACCAATACCATGGTCGATATGGGTTACAAAATCCCCAATTTCTAGGTTTGTGATTTCATCTAACGTAATGGTTTTTTTGTATTGTTTTGCTGATTTCAGTTTAAACTTATGATAGCGTTCAAACAGTTGGTGGTCTGTGTAACAAAGTATTTTGTTTTGATGGTCTATAAATCCTTCGTGCAGTGGGAGGCGCATTGTTGTAAACCTGAAGTTTGCATCAATTTTTTCAAAAATGTTTTTAAAACGTTCTTCTTGCTTTATGTTCGAGCATAGGATTATATTATTGTACCCTTCTTGAGTTTTTTGCTTAAAATGTTCGATAATCAAATCAAATTGCTTGTTAAAGCTAGGTTGAAAAGTGGATTCAAATTCTATTTCTCTTGAGTCATCTTTATTGTGCATTCCAAAAGAAACGATCTGAAAGTCTTGAATGACTGAACTAAATACTTCTGAATCAATAAAGAGTTTTTTTGGAGTGAGATGCTTTATTTGACCTTTAATATCTTTGTAGCTTTCTTCAGCTTTTTGGTATAATTTATCTAATTGTGCATTACAAAAAGCTTTGTCTTTTATCCAAATATGAGCATTGTTTCCCAGGTAATTTATGAATGAAACTCTGGATTCTGTTATGCCTTTATCTTCTACATTAGGAATGATATTAAGGTTCTTGACTTCTTGAATGGATAATTGTGTATTGATGTTAAAGTTTCGAATGCTTTCCACTTCATCACCAAAAAATTCTATACGGTAAGGATGTTCGTTCGAAAATGAGAATATATCTACAATGCCACCCCGAACGGCAAATTGTCCTGGCTCTGAAACAAAATCAGAGTATTCGAAACCATATTCAAACATGGTTTCATTTAAAAAGTTTATACTTACACCTTCTCCTACTGATAGTTTTAAGGTGTTTTTGTTGAGTTCTTTTTTTGTAATGACTTTTTCAAAAATGGCATCTGGATATGTAACAATACATGAAGGTTTTCTCCGAGAACTAAGTCTATTTAGTACTTCTGCTCTCATTAGAATATTGGCATTATCTGTTTCCTCAATTTGATAAGGACGACGATATGAGCCTGGGTAAAAGAGTAGGTCATTTTGTGGAATGAATTGTTCTAAGTCGTTGTGAAAATAGGCGGCTTCTTCTTTATCGTTTAAAATGAAAATAGATGCCTTTTCCGATGATTTAAAACAAGCAGCCCCTATTATAGAGGCTAGAGAACCGGTTAATCCATTTAAATGAATTGATTTGTATTGGTTTAGATGTTCAAGGATATTTTTGTCTTGAAGACTCTCTAAATAGCCATTAAATAGTTCACTTTTTTTCATTTTAATAACCGAACCAGGATCTTTATTCTATAGGAGTATTTTTAATCTAGATAACTTATAGCTTTTTCCATCATTTCTTTAGATCCAGTGAAAAAAGGTGTTCTTTGATGAATATCTTTAGATTTAATATCTAATAGACGATCCTTGCCCCAAGTAGCAATTCCACCAGCTTGTTCTGCAATCATTGCTATTGGATTGCATTCGTATAATAGTCTTAATCTGCCTTCGGGAGCATCTGCTGTTGCAGGGTAAATAAAAATACCCCCTTTGATCATGTTTCTATGAAAGTCTGCTACTAATGAGCCAATAAATCTCGCAGTATTAGTACGTTTTTTTTCGCTGTTCAATTTTTTGCAATACGCTATATAATCTTGTACTCCTTTTTCCAAGGTATTATAGTTTCCTTCATTTATAGAGAAAATAGTTCCTTTTTTAGGTGTTTTGATAGAGGCATGCGTCAGGGCAAATGAATTTATGTTTGTGTCGAATGTAAATGCATGTACCCCATTTCCACAAGTATATACTAAAACAGTAGATGTTCCATACAGAACATAACCAGCTAATACTTGCTCGTATCCGTAGCGATTAAATTCTTCTTTCTTTGGCATTCCTTTTCTAGTTCTTTTAAATACTGAGAAGATTGTGCCTACAGAAATATTGACATCAATATTTGAAGAACCATCTAATGGGTCTGTGGCAAATAAGTATTCTCCTGTATTGTTTAATGGAATAATATCTTCATTTTCTTCGCTTGCAATTGCTGCGACGTGACCAATGTCTTTTAGTTCTTTTATAAATCGATCATTAGCAAATAAATCTAATTTTTGAACTTGTTCGCCTTGAATGTTCTCTGCACCTGCAGCACCTAAGATGTCTTCTAAGCCAGCTTTATTAATTGTGGTATGAACCTTTATGGATGCTTTTTGTACTGCAATTAAAATTTTAAATATGGCTTCAGAGTTCTCGCCGTGAAGTGATGTGTTTTCTTCTATAAATTGTTTTAAAAGTAGCAGTTTTCCCTTATTCATAGGATGTATGGGGTGTTTTTTAGTGATTTAATATTTGTAATTTTAATTAAATGAATAGCAAATACCTAGATTAATAATTAATTGTTGGTCTAAATCTATTGTTGTTTCGTGCAAGTCAATATTATCACTGCTAAAAATATTGTTGGAAACTCCGAGCACCATACCCCACTCCTCTTTAATGTAATAACTAAGTTCTAATCCTAATGGGAATACTAAAGATGAAATTTCATCTGAAAGTTCAGCTATTGCTCCGTTTAATGTCGTGGTTCTAGATGCATCAGCATAATAGAATCCAATTCCAGCATGAAGATGTAATTGAGGAATTTGAATGCCAGTCGGTGTAATTGCTTTTCGGTAAGCTATATAACCTTGTGTGTATTGACTTCTGAAGTTTATTGATGGTATGTTAGGGTATGTTGATGCCTTTTCGCCACTATTATTTCCTTTAATAATACTCAGTTGAAGTGAGGTTTCTGGATTGTATTCTTTGTTGAATTTTATCGCTAAAGCTACATTTGGAAGGTATTTTGTAGTTGAGGTTTTAATTAGATCTCCAATGAATATCGTATTTCCATAACTAATACTCCCATCCCACCTTGTTTCGTGTTTAGAGATATTTTTATCCATTGTGTTAAATTTTGATTTTTTCTGCGCGCAAAGGGTGGTACTAAAAATAAACAGTACCGATAGTAATATTGTGTTTTTCATGGTAGAAAATTTTTGCGTTGTAAAGATAAGATTTATAGGCAGTTCACAAAATGCTATTTTATTATTTCATTCTATTTAATAAGGGGTGTGTTTAATATTTCATTTACTCTTGTAATAATTTAATTCATTATGAATATCTCTTTAAAAAATACGTATATTTGCGCCCAATTTCGATTAAATTCAATTTTAATAGCTTCATTTACAGGGTTTAACCAACAAAAAAAATGTTGATGAATATTTCTAAACAAAACATTGATTCTCTTAACGCAATATTGAAAATAGAATTATCACAAGCTGATTATCAGGAACGTGTTGATGCTGTTTTAACAGATTATCGTAAAACTGCAGATATGCCAGGTTTTCGTAAAGGTAAAGTGCCTATGGGCGTTGTTAAAAAACGTTACGGCATCCCAGTTAAAGTTGAAGAAATTAATAAAATTATTTCAGATTCTCTCACAAAGTATATCATTGATGAAAAGTTAGATATTTTAGGTAATCCATTACCTAAAAAAACTGAGCAAATTGACTGGGAACATCAAGAAGATTTTGTTTTTGAATATGAATTGGGTTTATCACCTAGTTTTGAATTAAAAATTTCAAAAAAGAATAAAATCGATTATTACAATATTAAGGCTGATGATGTAATGATAGACCGATACGCAGAAGACATAGCGAAGCGTTACGGTAAAATGTCGAGTCCAGATAAAGTGCAAGAGAAAGATTTGGTTTATGGTACTTTTCAAGAGTTAGATGCTGAAGGTATAGCAGTTGAAGGTGGTTTTACAAATCAAGCTTCTGTATCTCTTGATACTGTAAAAATAAAGAAGTTAAAAAATGAATTTGTTGGTTCTGAAAAAGGTGCTGTAATTATTTTAGATCCTAAGAAAGCCTTTGAAAATGATATGGATGCTGCAGCTATGTTAAATATTGGTAAGGAAGCTTATGCAGATTTGAAATCGAATTTTTCTTTTACTATTGATAATATTAGTCGAATGCAACCGGCTGAATTGAATACCGAATTATTTGATAAAGTTTATGGTGAAGGTGTTGTGAAAAATGAAAAGGAATTTCGTGTAAAGATTGCAACTGAAGCAGAGCAGATGTTTGTTGGCGATGCCGATCGTAAGTTTCAAAATGATGCAGTTGACTTCTTGTTAGAGAAAACATCGTTTGATTTACCGGAAGCATTTTTAAAACGCTGGATGCAGACAGTCTCTGACAAACCAATTACTTTAGATGAAATTGAGAAAGATTTTGAAGGATATAATAAGTCATTGAAATGGCAAATTATAGAGAATAAGATTGCTAAAGAAAACAACTTAAGCGTTACAAAAGAAGAAGCTGTTGCTGAAACAAAGAAACTAATTAGAGCTCAAATGGCTCAGTATGGTCAAGTTTCTCCTGAGGAGGAGCAATTAGAAAAATATGCACATCAAGTTCTTACGAATAAAGAAGAAGAAAAGAATATATATGATCGTATTTTTGCATCTAAACTCACAGTTTTCTTTAAATCTGTTTTTAAAATCAATGAGAAAGAAATTTCTTATGAGAACTTTATAAAATTAGCACAAAGCTAATTGCATAAATAATAGCAACAAATATGTATAAAAAAGGCTAGTGTTTCACTGGCCTTTTTTTATTTTAGCTAATCATTAATATAAATTCAATTAAAGATGTTCTCAAAAGATGAGTTTCGTAAATATGCTGTTAAGCATCAAGGAATAAGTAGTTCTACTGTTGATTCCTTTACTTCAATGATGAATAATTATATCTCTCCAACTATTATTGAGGAGCGTCAAATGAATGTTGCTTCAATGGATGTGTTCTCTAGATTAATGATGGATCGCATTATTTTTTTAGGCGTGCCTATAAACGATTATGTTGCAAATATCATTCAAGCTCAGTTGTTATTTTTGGAGTCTGTTGATGCTAAAAAAGATATTCAAATTTATTTAAACTCGCCAGGAGGTGGCGTTTATGCAGGTTTAGGTATTTATGACACTATGCAATACATAGCTCCAGATGTGGCTACTATTTGTACAGGAATGGCTGCAAGTATGGGAGCCGTTCTATTATGTGCAGGGACAGAAGGGAAGCGAACCGCATTAAAACACTCACGTGTTATGATTCACCAGCCATT
>TARA_B100001093_G_scaffold162403_1_pt1 | contig 10356 bp, 12 predicted proteins | sample TARA_B100001093 | Tara Oceans TARA_B100001093 (sample SAMEA2623116) | marine metagenome | biome: marine biome (ENVO:00000447); feature: surface water layer (ENVO:00002042); material: "saline water (ENVO:00002010), including plankton (ENVO:xxxxxxxx)" | depth 5 m
CTCATAAGCCTGGGGTCGGCGGTTCGAATCCGCCTCTCGCTACCACTCTATATTTTTTTTAAAACGTCAATTAAGCTATTGCAAATTTTTTTTAGCTCTTTATTTTTAAGCTCAGGGTATAAAGGCAAACAAAAAATACCTTTAGATTTAGCCTCTGAATTTTTCAAATATTTTTTATTCTTTATTATTTTAGAGTAAGCCTTCATTTTATGAATTGGATATGGGTAAATCTTTCTGGTTTGAATATTAAGATTTAAAAGTTTTTTAATTATTTCTCTCCCTTTAGGATGAAAAACTGTAAATAAATGATAAACATGCTTACAATTATTATTCTCTTTAGGTAATTTTAAATTAGTTTTTGATAATGCACGCATATAAAATTTTGTTAAATCTATTCTTCTTCTAATAAAGTAATCTGTCTTATTTAATTTAAAATTTAAAATTGATGACTGAATTTCGTCCATTCTTGAATTGAATCCATTTTCGTTTGCATAATATTTATTTTTAAATTTATTTTTTTCAACTGTTTCAATGCCATAAAACCGAAGCCTCATTATTTGCTTATACGCTTTAAAATCACTCGTAAAAATAAATCCTCCATCTCCATAGGCTCCTAGAATTTTTGTAGGATAAAAAGAAAAACAACCAAATTTTCCAAATGTTCCAGAGAATTTATTTTTATATTTAGCGCCTTGAGATTGAGCGCAATCTTCTATTATTGTAATTCTATTTATTTTTGCTATCCGTGTAATTTCATCCATATCACACATTTGACCATAAAGATGAACTGGGATTATTGCTTTCGTTTTTGAGTTTATTTCTTTTTGAATTTTTTTTGTATCTATTAAATAGTCTTCACCTATATCTACAAGCCTAGGTTTCCCACCTGCATTTATAATTGCCGATATTGTTGGTATCGCGGTGTTTGCCGCCGTAATCACTTCATCTCCTGTTTTAAGATTTAAAGTTTTTAATGCCAACAAGAGAGCGTCTGTTCCACTTCCAACTGCTACACCATATTTTGCTTTATATTTTTTTACAAAATTCTTTTCAAAAGTTTTTAACTGATCACCAAAAAAAATATTTCCACTAGAAATAGTTTTGTTTATGGTATTTAAAATAGACTTGTTGTATTTTTTATATTCTTCTTTGTAAGACCAAAATTTAATCATTTATCAACTTTCTAAATTTACTGATATTCATAGCAATATTTAAAGGAGCATTTTTACCTAATATTTTTTTTGCTGATATTTTTTTGATTTTTGGATTATGTTTTTTTACAAAATTATAAACTGACTGTGATCTACCACCAATATTTACTATTCCTTTATGATTTATCAGTTTTAAAATATTTGAAGTTAAATCCTCATGAAATATAAAATTAGTTTTAAAATCATAAAAAGCAACTTTATGAACAAATGGCTTTTCAGTTATTGAGGCCCTTAATATTAGTGAATTTTTATAAAGCATAACGGAACTTTCGCCACCTAGTTTTGACCACGCATATTTATTAATTGGCTTCAAAGATGACTCTTCAGAATAATTTCCTTTAGTTCCGGGATAAACGTAACAAGTAGACATGTAAACTAATTTTATATTAAATTTTGAACACACTTTGGTAATATTTGCGGTACCTATAATATTTTTATCTATACTTTGATTTATATCTTTGGCATGTATTTTCATAGGTCTAGATAATCCTGCAAGGTGAATAAGATATTTTGGTTTTTTATTTTTAAGGTATTGTTTAATCGATTTAATATTTAGTATATTAAGTTCATTTTTTACCGGAAAGTAAAACTTAAATTTAGTTTTTTTTTCTTTATCTTTAAAGACTTTTCCAAATCTTCCGCTTCCTCCAGTAAAAACTATTCTATTTTTATAAAGAAACATGTGAAAACCACTCTCCTTTAAAATTTTTTTCTTTTTTAAATATTTCTTCTTTATGATTCCAGGCAAATAAATATGCACTATCAGTTTTATTCTTATAGAAATAGTTCATATCAACTACAGGTATATGCATTCCGGGACTAAATTTTCCAATTTTTTCCTTTGTCGTGTCACAAATATAGTCAATTAACTTATTATCAATATTACAATAATTTAATATCGTAGTACTTTTTGATGTTGCAGCGTAGCCACAAATAGATTTATTTGAGTTCTTTAGATCATTGATTTTTTTTACTATATTCTTTTTTGATAATTCACAATTTTTCTTGAAATTAAGACAAGCTTGCAATGTATCCAGTTTATTTTTTAATTCATAATTAATTATACTTTTAACATTATTTGAAATACTTGTACCATTTTTCCTTTTAATAACATATCTCATAGAACCGCCATGAGTAATTTGAGGTAGCACATCGACTAACTGAAAATCATATTTATCAAATATTTTAGATATTGCAGAGGCCGAAAAGATATAAATATGTTCATCATATATTTGATCATAAGAAACTTTTTCAAACATAGAACCTAAATAGGGTTCTTCAAAAACAAAAGTACCGTATTTAGATAGAAGTAAATCAATTGACTCTATTAAGTTATTTAAATCTGGAATATGACAAATTACATTTGAGGCACAAATAAGATCGGTATTTCCCTGGAAATCTTTTAGATCAATAAGATTTTTTTTGTTAAAAAATTTATTAATTGTGGGAATTTTATTGTTTAAAGCAATATCGGCAACATTTTTAGAAGGTTCAAATCCAATAATTCTATTTTCTTCAATGTTAAAATTTTTAAGAAATGTTCCATCGTTTGAACCAACTTCAATAATTTTAGAATTCGTATTTAGATATTTTTTTTTAACAAAGTCAGAAAAATCTTTAAAATGCTGTTTCATATATTCAGAACTACCAGTAAAAAAAGGGTAGTTTTCATTAAACATTTTTTCTGGTTTTGGATGTTCGTTCAATTGAAACAAAGATATTTCTTCGTTAAAACCTACTTCCATTTCAAAGAAAAATTCATTTGAAAAATTTTTTTCATCAATAAATCCATTAGCTATTGGCATTTTGCCAAAGCTCATAAATGGAACTATATCTTTATTTGTTATTTTACACTTCATCAATATTTTAGACTATTAAACAGTTTTAAAGTATCTTTTATATCGTTTTTAAGTTCTGATTGTAAATTTAAACCTAGATTTTTTAATTTTTTATTATCTACATGATAACTAAGCTGATTCATTATTGCCGTATTAACAAATTTTACTCTGGCTCTTTTTTTATACTTTTGTATCATCTTAATTATTTGCTTTACTGTAAAATTCCCACTTAGTGCATTATAAACTTCATTTTTATATGTATTATTTTCTATACAAAATTTAAAAACTTTGAACGCATCTTTCAAAGACAAATAAGGTCTGTATTGATTGTAAGCAGTTTTATATACATGAATTTTTTGATTTAAAGACGCATTGAAGCAAAACTTATTTACTGCAGTGTGAAACCTCATACCTTTAGATACGCCAGCAATTGTTCCAAATCTAAAACTCATGTATTTGAGTTTATTTCTATTACTTTTTAAAAGTTTTTCTTCAATTAATTTTATTTCAGCATAAGGAGATTGGGGCTTAATAAAAGAATCATCATCTTCATTTACAATTTTTGCTTGTTTACCGTAAACACTAGTTGATGAAATATGTATAAGCTTTGACTTATTTTTTTTGCAAAAGTCAATCACATTTTTCATACATTTTAAATTATTTCGAAACATCTCTTTTTTTACAGAGAAGCTTCCTTCTGCATTTGTTAAAGATGCACCATGAATAATAAGATTTATTTTTTTGAATTTATTTAGAGATTCTCTACTAAGATCCATATTATAAAAACTAAATTTAATATTTTTTTTTAAATTAAACAATGATGAATATCTTTGCGAATTTAAATTATCTATAAGTATAACTTCCTTAATCTTTTTGATTTGATTTATCTTATCTGTCACATAAGAACCTATATGACCACATGCTCCAGTAATAATTATTTTCATATATTATTTTCGTTTTATTATTTTTAAGAAATCTTGGTATTTTTCAATATAATCATTAAATTCATACTCCATGTCACATGCAACCATGAGTATTGCATTTTTAGTTAAAAATTTAATTTTGCACCATGTTTTAGGTTTTAGTAAGTATCCTTCTTTCTTGTTAAAGTCTAAAATAATCGATTTCCTCTCTTTTTTTGATGTACATTCAATTTTTATTTTTCCCAGAACTGGAAATAAAAATTGTGAACACTTTTTATGAGCATGGTCGCCTCTAATAAAATTTTTTTTTCCATTAATAATAAATATTCGTTTTACATTAATAGGAAAACTTTTTTTTAGTGAAAAAGCAATTAAGGTTCCACTTTTTTTTTTAAATGATTTAAATTTTACTTTTTGCATTTTAGGAATATTAATTTATTTTTTATTTATATCACAATATATAACTGGCCATTCTAACGATTTTGTGTATTTTTTAAACCAATAAGGAAGAAATCTTTCTGCTAAAAAGGTATACATCCTGATTTTGCCATAACCATTTAAATTAAATCCAAAAACTGATTCACATTTTTCTAACCAATCAAAAACTTCCGTAAAATATGAATTTATTACTTCAGATGAATTACTTATAAACATATTGCCTTGATTAAAAGAATCGTTGTTTCTAACATATTTATTAAAATCCTGCTTATCTTTTTCAGGCAGTAACTCAATTGCTTTATCTAAAAAGCCATTCCCATGAAACATATCGAAATGAAATCTTATACTAAATTCTGCTTTAAAAGCCTCTCTAAAGTTTCTTAAGAATGAAATTTTTCCATATTTTAAAATTTTACTAATCTTGGGTTTGTTTAATTTAATTGGCTCTCCAATTATAGCGTCGTAACCTTTCCATTCTTGAGGTAAAGATTTAATCAAAGATTTAATAGAATTTCTATTTTGAACATCTTTACTTTCACCCCACAATTCACGATAAGAGCAAAAACCAATCCATTCATCATTTTGTTTATTTTTAAGCATATTTTTCCAGTACCAATAATAAAAAGTATACTCTCCATAAAATGGGTTTTTTTCTGATATATTGGCTAAAGTATTATCAAGAATCCATTCATCAGAAAAATTCTTATTTTTAAGTCCCACAGGTATATAGTTCAGCTTTTTTACAGTCTCTAAATAACTGTTATCAAGACACATACAGAATATTTTTAAATTAAGCATGATTCTTTATATAATCTTTTAAAGAAATATTTTTTTTATCTTTATTTGAAAGAGTAGGTTTATTTTTTGGCCATTTAATATTTATATCACTATCGTTCCAAGAAATTCCTAATTCATGATTTATAGATCTATAATTTGTACAATGATAGCAAATAACATTTTCTTTTTTTAAACCCAAAAATCCGTGAGCAAAGCCGGGTGGAATATATATAGAAGTCCCATTTTTTTCAGATAAATTTATTCCAAAATACTTTCCAAAATTCCTAGAATTTTTTCTTAGATCTATTGCAACATCATATATTTCACCTTTAATTACACTTAAATATTTTCCTTGAGCAAATTTAGTTTGAAGATGCATTCCTCTTAAAACATTTTTTTTAGAACTTGAAACACATGTAAAAACAAACTTATGTTTATTAAAAAAATTTGCCTTAAACACTTCTCTGAACATTCCGCGATTATCCGAATGTATTGGAGACTGTATTATTTTTAGATCTTTAAATTTAGTTGATTTAATTTTCATTATTGATGTATGTAAAAGTTAAATCTAGAAAACCAATAAAAGAAAAATTTTTGCTAAAATTTTTAAAATTTATAAATTTAATTAGATTATTTTTGTTTTGTGAAATGAGTCCATAATTATTATCTTTCATAAATTGTATAAAATTATTATAATTTATTAAATATGCGTAATTGATAATCGGATGTATATTTATTTGTTTTAGCACTTTATCTTTATCACTATTATCAGAAATGAAGAATGGTGTGTGTGAAAATATTAAAAATTTAGATTTGTTTCTTATAAACTCCTTTAAGATTTCCTGGTAGCCTTCTACGTAATGAATTGAGCTTCCAAAAAAGGCAAAATCCAGCGGATTGTCTTTGCTTAAAGATAAATTATTTAAAACCTCAATGTTATCCCATTTATTTTCTTCGATTAACTCAGATACAGTATCATTATATTGTGGTAGATCGTGGTAAATATATTTCCAATTATCTAAATATTTATTAAGATAAATATAATTATCAATGTTATTTGCACCAAAATCTAGCAATGTAAATTTTTTCTGTATTTTCGAATAAACAGATAATGTTTCAAGCAAATGAGCACAAGTGCTAAATGGCCGATAAAAGATTTCTTTTGAATTCTCTATTATCTTAATTTGATCTTCTTTATTTAATTTTGTGGGGTGGTTGTTTTTTGGCAATGACTCTAGAGTAGTTTCAACAAAAAAAATCTTAAATATTTTAAATAATTTACGTGCTACAAACTTAGGCAGCAAGTCAAAATATTTTGATTTATAAAAAATATTAACAATTTTATACATTAAATTCTTTGATATCAGATTTTATAATAAACGTTTTAGATAATCTGCATAATTGCATTTACCATAAAAACTAATTGCCTCAACCAGTTGTTTTGTATTTATCCAATTCTTGTTAAAAGCAATTTCTTCCAAACAAGCAATTTTTAATCCCTGTCTATTTTCTAGAGTAGACACAAAGGCAGATGTATCATAAAAATCTTTAATTGTGCCTGTATCCAGCCACGCTCCGCCACGACCTAAAAATCTAGATTGAAGTTTATTTTTTTTTCTATAAATATTTAATAAATCAATAATTTCTAATTCTTTTCTTTTTGATGGTTTAAGTTTTTTACTAAATGAAACAACCTTATTATCAAAAAAATAAAGACCTGTTACAGCTAAGTTTGAAATATTTACTTTTGGTTTTTCAATTAACTTGAGAATTTTATTTTTATTATTAATTGTTGCCACTCCATAAGCAGAAGGATTACTTACTGGATGTAAAAAAACTTTTGCACCGTTTTTCAAATTTGTACATTCTTTTAAGCTTGAAGAAAAATTTTGGCCGTAAAAAAAATTATCACCTAAAATCAAAGCAACATTATCTTTACCTATAAATTTTTCACCAACTATAAATGCATCAGGAAGTCCTTTGGGATATTCTTGTTCTTTAAAAGATATTTTTACACCAAAACGTTTTCCATCCAATAAAATTTTTCTAAATTCTTTTGATTGCCCTTTATTTACAACAATTAATATATCTCTTATACCCGCTAACATTAAAACCGATAATGGGTAATAAATTAGCGGTTTATCATATATTGGGAGCAATTGTTTATTAACACTCTTTGTTAATGGACTCATTCGAGTTCCGTGCCCGCCTGCTAAAATAATTCCTTTTTTTATCATGTGTTTAATCCTAGTCTTTTTTCATAAAGTTTTTTGGATATAGAGGATAAAAATTTTTTATTTAATAAATACCAATCAATTGTTTGAGACAATCCTTTTTCTATATTTATTTTACTTTTCCATTTTAATGATTTGTAAATTTTATCACTATTTAAAGCGTATCTGAAATCGTGTCCAGGTCTATCTTTTACAAATTTTACTTTCACTTTTTTTCCTATTTTAATTTTTTTTATTTCAACAAGTCTTATAATTTTTTTTACTAAATCTATATTTTTTATATTCTTATTAGATCCCACATTATAACTTTGCCCGACCTTACCTTTCAAATAAAGCGCGAATAAGGCTTCGCAATGATCTTGTACATGGATCCATTCCCTTGAATTCTGGCCCTTTGAATAAATGGGTAATTCTTTATTATTTAATATATTTGAAATAATTTTTGGAATTAATTTTTCTGGAAATTGATAGGGCCCATAATTATTGCAACAATTAGAAATTATTGCTTTTAAATTATAAGTTCTAATATAAGATTTTATTAGATGGTCAGCGCTAGCTTTTGATGCCGAGTAAGGAGAACTTGGATTGTAAGCATCTTTTTCAGTTGAACGAATTTTAGTGTTAATTATATCACCATAAACTTCATCAGTTGATATATGAATTAATTTAATGTTTTTAATTTTTTTTAACACTTCCAAAAGATTAAAAACACCAAGTATATTTGACTTTATAAAACTTTTTGGTGAGTCAATTGATCTATCAACATGAGTTTCTGCGGCTAAGTTAAATATAGCTGTTGGTCTGTATTTTTTTATTAATCTAAATACTTTTTTTTGTTCATTAATATCAATTTTATAAAATCTAAAATTCTTCCTTTTTTTGGTAAGCTCTTTATTAGAGGAGTAAGTTAGCTTATCCACACTAATAACAAAAAAATTTTTTTTTAATAAAAAATTTACCAGGTTGCTTCCTATAAAACCAGCTCCCCCAGTAACTATGATTTTTTTCATTTTAATTGCAGAATTTTAAGTTTTAATATGTTAAATTACTAAAAGAATTATCTTATAAAATCAAATATTATTATTCTAATGGCTTTAAAAAATATAACAATAGTAATAACAGCATTTAAAAGTGACAGAAAGATTCGTACGTGTTTAAACAGTATTGATAAAGACGTAAAAGTTATAATAGTTGAGAACTCAAACAATCATAAATTTAAAGAGGAGATTGAAAAAACCTACGCTAATGTCGAATGTATCATTTCTGGAGAAAACCTAGGCTACGCAAGAGCAAATAATATTGGATTAAAAAAAGTAAATACAAAATATGCTTTAGTGTTGAATCCTGACACTGTTTTAGCAAAAGATGCCTTACATAATTTCTTTCAATCAATTTCAAATTACACAGATTTTACGTTACTTGGGCCTTTACCGAGTCAAGAAAAAGAATTATTAAAAAAATATCAATTTAATAATTCTGAATTTATTGAGGTTTCTGATTTAAAAGGTTTTGCAATTTTTTTTAATATGGAAAAATTTAAAGACAAAATTTTTTTCGACGAAAATTATTTTTTATATTTTGAAGAAATTGACCTTTGCAAAACAGTAAAGTTGCATGGAGGAAAAATATATATAAATAAAAACATAAATATTTTACATGAAGGCGGCAGGTCTGTTGATAGTAAATTAGAGCTTGAAATTGAAAAAAATAGAAATTGGCACTGGATGTGGTCAACTTTTTATTATCATAAAAAATATAAAAATTATTTTATGGCCCTCGCTATAGTAATGCCAAAACTTATATCATCGATTTTAAGAGTCATTTTTTATCTAATCATACAGAATAGGAGGCAAAGAATTATGTACTACCAAAGATTAAGTGGCTTATTCAATTCAATTTTAGGGAAAAAATCTTGGTATAGGTTATCTTTAGATTGATTTAAATCTACTATAAATGTATTTAAACTTTTAATGCAGTCATTTAAGAAAAAAATTTTAATAACGGGCGGCGCTGGGTTTGTTGGAACAAATCTAATAAAGTTTTTTATCAATAAAACTAATTATAATATCATCAGCATAGATAATTATTCTTCTGGTTCAAAAAAAAATCATATCAAAAGTAAAAGAGTTAAATATATTAATGCTGATACTGCTAATATTTTTAAAGTTATAAAAAATCCTAAAATAATAAAAGCAGTTTTTCATTTCGGTGAGTTTGCTAGAATTTATCAAAGTTTTTTAAAAATGAATGAATGTATTCACTCCAACTCTGTGGGAAGCAATGCTATATTTAATTTTTGTTTAAAAAATAAGATAAAACTTATTTATTCAGCTACTTCGGCTTCCTTAGGAAATCGTGGAAATGATAAAAACTTATCTCCGTATGCATTCACAAAAGCCAAAAACTTGGAATTATTAGAAAATTTAAAAAAATGGTTTAATTTTAAATATGAGGTTATTTATTTTTACAATGTTTATGGACCGCACCAAATAAGCACTGGCCAGATGGCAACTGTTATAGGCATCTTTGAACATTGTTATAAATTTAGAAAACCATTGCCAGTAGTTAGACCTGGAACTCAAACACGTAGATTTACACACATACAAGATACCGTAGAAGTTTGTCACCTTGCATGGAAAAAAAATCTCTGTAGACATTATAGTATTGCAAATCACAAATCTTATTCACTTATAGATGTTGCAAAAATGTTTAATACAAAAATAAAATATTTACCTAAGAGGCCTGGAGAGAGATATGCTTCAGCTCTGACAAATATTAATTTGACCAATAAAGTATACAAATATTTTGGAAAAATAAGCTTAAAGAACTACATAAAGAAATTTATACAAAATCTTTAATGGCCGGGAAACTCAATTAAACTTTTAGTGAAATAAGATTTTTTTTTTAATAAATCGTTTCCAGGCAAATCAAATAG
>TARA_B100001093_G_scaffold291917_1_pt1 | contig 10355 bp, 9 predicted proteins | sample TARA_B100001093 | Tara Oceans TARA_B100001093 (sample SAMEA2623116) | marine metagenome | biome: marine biome (ENVO:00000447); feature: surface water layer (ENVO:00002042); material: "saline water (ENVO:00002010), including plankton (ENVO:xxxxxxxx)" | depth 5 m
CCACGTTGGTGCTTATGCGCCTGTGGAGAAATGGCAGGCAAACGCTCATGCTGCCATGTCAGCAGACATGTCTCGTTCGTTACACTCCGCGAAGCGTCGGCAATGCCCAAATCAGCAACACTTAGATCGCCAACAAAGGCCTTACCTGCACCCGTATACAAGCCTATTTTCCGGCCGATAAAGGACACCGTCATAGATGCCTGCACAGCCAAGACGCCGCCCTGTCTGCGCGAAACCGCCCCGGTGTCAGGATCGACACCGCTCGGCAAATCCAGCGCTAGGACCCCGGAGGCTGTTTCATTGATGCGATGGATCATGTCCGCGTATGCGTCACGGAGCGGCAGCCGGAACCCTGTACCCAAGAGCGCATCGACAATCACGCCATGTTCAATAGCCTGATCGGCCGGCGAGACCGCGCCACCAGCCGTAACAAAATCCTCAAAGGCTGTGCGCGCATCGCCCTGCAATTGTTCGGGATTGTTAAGCGCTATCAACTGAACCCTCATGCCAAATTGGTACGCCATCCGTGCGACGATGTACCCGTCGCCAGCGTTGTTGCCTTTACCGCAAATTACCGAAACCGCACGGCTCTCAGGCCAGCGATGCAGCATTTGCTCGAACGCGGCCTGTCCAGCTCGCTGCATAAGCGTATAGCCACTTATGCCCATACCTTGGTGCACAATCGGTTGCATCGCACGAGTTTCTATCGAACGGATCTGCGCTGCAGTATAAAGTTGGTGTTTGGGGCTATGCATTAGCTTGAGTTTGAAATCTCTTGTCCGCTGACCATGATAAACGACCAGTATACTGTCATGCCCACCCAGCGCGTAGTCGTCGGAGTACAACATCATCAACGGAAAACCTGCCGCAACACTGCCTAATCAAGCCCAGCTTACGGCTTGGGCACAGCCGTTGGGTTTCGATGCGGTTGCAGTAACCGACGTGGATTTAAGCGCGCACGCGCCGCACGTGCGCGAATGGTTAGCCAAGGGTTTTGCCGGGGATATGGGCTACCTACAGCGCAACTTGGAAAAACGTCTGCACCCGGACCTGCTGGAGCTGGAAACCTGCAGGGTTATCAGCGCGCGGATGAATTATCTGCCCGCAGACACTCAGCCTTTAGAGGTTCTGGCACGCTCTGAGCAAGCCTATATTTCTCGTTACGCATTAGGCCGTGACTATCACAAAGTCCTGCGTAAACGCCTTGCTACTCTAGCGACAAGAATCGACGCCGCCATGCCTGGGCACCGCTACCGGGCCTTTACTGACTCGGCCCCTGTGCTAGAGAAAGCTTTGGGAGCAAAAGCGGGACTCGGGTGGATGGGGAAACACACCCTACTCTTACATCAAGACGTAGGGTCTTGGTTTTTTCTCGGCGAGATTTATACCAACGCTCCGTTACCCTGCAGCCCGCAAACGGTGGAAGACGCCTGCGGTAAGTGCCGAGCCTGCATCACGGTATGCCCGACCCAAGCAATCGTTGGTCCGAAAAAACTCGATGCCCGGCGCTGTATTTCCTATCTAACCATTGAGCACAAAGGCGCGATCGATTCGGAACTGCGCGAAAAAATGGGCAACCGAATTTACGGCTGCGACGACTGTCAACTGTACTGCCCGTGGAATCGGGATGCGCCCACGACCCGCGAACCCGACTTCGCGCCAAGGCACAACTTACAAAACCGCGATCTGATCGATCTATTTTTGCTGAGTGCAGAGGAGTACGACACCCTAACCCTAGGCTCAGCCATGCGACGGGTCAGCTATGCACAATGGCAGCGCAATTTAGCAATCGCGCTGGGTAATGGCCCAGCCACCAAAGATGCGATGAACGCACTGCAAACACGACTCGGCCAACTCAACGACATGGTGGACGAACACATCCAATGGGCGCTAGACAAGCTAGCTGGGCAGCTTGAATAAATGTCGGCGGTAGTGCCGCAGTTCTTCGATAGATTCGCGAATGTCGGCCAACGCCGTATGCTCACCGTTCTTTTTAAATCCCGCAGCCACCTCAGGATGCCAGCGCTTAGCGAGTTCTTTGACGCTGCTCACGTCGATCATGCGATAGTGAAGATAGCCTTCTAATGCGGGCATATAACGCGACAAAAAACGCCGATCCTGCCAAATACTGTTGCCGCACAAGGGCGCCTCGTTGGGCTCTACATATTGCTCAATGAATGCCAAAGATACCGCCTCGGCTTCACGTTCCGACACCCCGTCCACAGCGATTCGCTCCAACAACCCCGACGCCGAATGGTGCGTTTGATTCCATTCGTCCATACCGTCGAGCAACGACTGCGGCTGCTGAATCGCCAACACCGGCCCTTCGGCGATCAAATTAAGATCACTGTCCGTAATAATGGTGGCCATTTCAATGATGCGATCTTTACCCGCATCTAACCCAGTCATTTCTAAATCGATCCACACTAAATCAGCGTTCATAGTCACTCATAGCACCAAGGCTTAACCAATATAGAGGACGGTTTGTCTAAGGCCAAGGCTGCTTCGCACCGGCTGAGTCATCTGCATTGTGGTAAAAATCGAACGATTCAAAGCGCCCATCAGATACCCCGCGTCATCTGATGAGGAAACTGCTATGGTTTTTGCTCGAACCAAAGCAGTGCCATGACCAGCCAATCCATATTGTCCAGCCCGCAGCTAATTGAACCCGAGGATCTGATTCTGCCGTTGCGCAACGATGATCTGCTGATTCAGGTCACGGCACCCAACGTTTTTTCACAGGCGCATATTGAGGGCGCGGTGTTGCTTGAACCGGCCCAGCTGTGTTGTGGTATTCCACCCGCTGTAGGCAAATTGCCGGATCTACCTTTATTGCAACAGGCTATGGCCCGCATTGGTTATCACCCCAACCGCCGAGTCATCGCCTACGATGATGAGGGCGGCGGTTGGGCTGGCAAACTGTTATGGGTGATGGATGTCATCGGTCACCACAATTGGGCTTATCTGAACGGTGGTTTACATGCCTGGGCTGCGGCCGGACGTGCATTAAGCGCGGGCGAATTTCTCGCTCCAACCCTCTCATCTCAGACGCAGCTGGAATTTAACTCTCATGCTGTCGCGGAAATTAATGATGTGCTCGCCGCGATAGACGAGCCGAACCACGTAATCTTGGACGTACGTTCGCGCGAGGAGTATCTCGGGGGGCGCAGCGGATCGGCTCGCGCGGGACACATTCCAGGAGCTGTGAACCTTGATTGGGAACTGTTAAAAGATCCCAGCAGACATTGGCGTTTACGCAACTCTCTGCGCGAGGATTTCGCGTCATTGGGTATCGATCAAACTACGCAGGTCATCACCCACTGCCAAACACACCATAGATCTGGACTGTCGTACTTGGTGGGCCGACTTTTAGGTGTCGATATTCGCGCCTATCACGGATCCTGGGCAGAATGGGGAAACGACCCGAGTCTGCCCATCGAATAATGGAAGAACCAAGGCCATGAGCAAACATTTCGCAAGTCTGCAAAAAGCGCTGCCGCAACACTTACTGTCGCGTGTTGTCGGTCGGCTTGCGCAGAGCCGCAACCCCATGATCAGCGCCGCCTTCATCAAGCAATTTGCGCGGGCTTATGACATTTCTTTGGCCGAAGCCGAACGCAAGAAGCTCAGCGACTACTCGAGCTTCAACGACTTTTTTACCCGCGCGTTGGATCCATCGGCCCGGCCCATGCCCGACGCGATCAACGAATTAGCCAGCCCTGTAGACGGCTGCGTAAGCCAGCTAGGTACCATAAAAGATGAGCAACTGTTTCAGGCCAAAGGCCAGCGTTACGCGCTCCGCGGCTTAGCTGGAGAGGCGAGCAAGGGCTTCGAGGGCGGCGATTTCTGCACAATTTATCTTGCCCCCAACGACTACCACCGAATCCATTTACCCTATGCGGGCACCCTGACTCAGACCATCGCTTATCCCGGAGCGTTGTTTTCGGTGAACGGGATAACCGAGGAATTCATCGAAGGTTTATTTCTGCGCAACGAGCGCCTCGTCTGCCGGTTTGAAACAAACTTTGGGCCCATGCTTGTCGTTTTAGTTGGCGCATTAATTGTGGCCTCCATAGAAACCGTTTGGCCAGGGCCACTTTCGCCTTACCCATCCGTGCAAATCAATCCGCACAATCTGCCGTTCGAACGAGGCGCTGAGATCGGACGCTTTTTGCTCGGTTCTACGGTTATTTGCTGTTTTCCTAAGGGTGCGGTGCGACTCAAGCAGTCTCTACAGGTGGGCGGCCGAGTGCGCATGGGCGAGGCTCTGGGCGATTTGCTTTAGGCGCCATCAGTACTTCTCGTTAACGTGGCGGTTCGTGCGAACGTCATCGCGGTCAGTTCTTAGAATTCTGGACCCTGCATCACCGCATCCAGGCGATCCGCGTGTTGTGCCAGCATCAGTAACCGATCCACCCCCAGCGCCACACCGGCACAATTAGGCAAGCCTTTCTGCAGCGCATCCAAAAACGGTCTATCCGGCTCGATGTCAACGAGTCCACGGGCGCGACGTAGGGCCCGATCCGCAGCAAACCGCCGTTCATGTTCAACTGGGTCTTGCAGTTCCCAGTAGCCGTTGGCGATCTCTACGCCATCGATCACCAATTCAAATCGCGCCGCCACGGTCGGGTTATCCGGTCGTAGGCGCGCCAGCGCTGCTTGATCCGCCGGGTAATCCACCACAAAGAATCGACCGGGTTTTAACCCATCGCAGGCCTCGGCAAAGCGCAAATCCAGATCACTTCGCTCGACATGGCTTTGATCGAATAATTCGCCTACCAACTGTTGGTAGGTTACGGTTTGCACCGCCCCTGGCCCCAGCACGACCGCAACCAAATCCGCAACCTCCTGCATCAATAATTGGTCGTCAAAACCCAACCGATACCACTCAAGCATGGTGAATTCTGGGTTGTGCAGACGCCCACGTTCTTCGTGTCTAAAGACCGGACCAAGCTGATAGATAGACGGTGCACCGGCGCTAAGCAGTCGTTTCATTTGGTATTCAGGAGATGTTTGCAGAAAGCCGTAACCTGGAACCGCGATGCTTTCGACATCCGGATCGGTCACTGTCGATGGCGCGAGAACGGCGGTCTGGACCTCTAAAACATCGCGCGCGGCGAAGAATGCTCGGATATCAGCCAGCGTCTGCGCGCGCAACCGCACGCGCTCTGCGAGGTTCATTTTCGATTTACCCCCTGCCTTATCGCCGAGATATGCTTTTTGGGCCTAGCCTTTAGCGCGAGATACGTACTCGCCGGTGCGGGTATCCACTTTAAGGATATCGCCAATATTGATGAACAGCGGCACGCCCTTAATCGTGGCTCCAGTCGATAGCGTCGCTGGCTTAGTGCCACCATTTGCCGTATCGCCCTTAAGACCAGGATCCGTATCGGTAACTTCCAATTCAACAAAATTTGGCGGGGTGACCGCAATGGGATCGTCATTCCAAAGTGTCACTTGGTAGACATCTTGCTCTTTTAGCCAATCCTTGCAGTCGGCGACAGCAGAGTCTGCAGCCGCCACCTGCTCATAACTGCCATCTGTGCGCATGAAGTGCCAAAATTCTCCGTCGGTATAGAGGTATTCCATGTCTATATCGACAACGTCAGCGCCTTCAAGCGACTCACCGGATTTAAACGTGCGCTCCCAAACCCGGCCATTCTTGAGGTTCCGAAACTTGACGCGATTGAACGCCTGACCTTTACCTGGTTTTACAAATTCGTTTTCTAAGATCGTGCAAGGATCCCCTTCCAACATGAGTTTCAATCCGGATTTGAATTCGTTGGTAGAATAGTTGGCCATAACACACTTCGTTGATATCTAAGTCGCGCATGATAACCCCGAATCACATTCCTGCCCATCTTAGCCCTGATGTTGGCCCCTGGCCCGACGAGCTATGGTCAAAAGAACTGGCTGGCGCTGCACGCGACGTTAAAACGTTGCTTAACGCGGTGCAGGTGCACCCGCAGAACTTGCAGTATCCAGCGGATACATCGGCGAAATTTCAGCTGCTCGTGCCTCGCGGCTTTATTGCCCGTATGCGCAAAGGTGACGCCGATGACCCATTACTAAAACAGGTATTGCCAACACTCGAAGAGCGCAAAGCCAGCAATGAATTTACCCGCGATCCGTTGGCCGAAACCGACCCCGCTCAGGGCTTCATGAAAACCCCCAGCCTGCTGCAAAAATATCAAGGCCGCGTGTTGCTGATCACCACACCTGGATGTGCCATCAATTGCCGCTACTGTTTCCGCCGCGAGTTTCCGTACACGCAACACCGACCCAAAGGCCACCAGGAAGCGCTCGCGAGCATCGCGGCTGATCCCAGTATCGACGAAGTGATCCTTTCCGGCGGCGACCCTTTGCTGCTCAGTGATAAGCAATTGTCGCAACTGCTCAACGCCATTGAGTCGATACCTCATATTCAGCGCATTCGTATCCACAGTCGCATCCCTATCGTGCTGCCGGAACGAATTACCCGCGGCCTGATGGATGCTTTAGAACGCTGTCGTTGCCAGATGGTGCTGGTTGCACACACTAACCACCCACAGGAATTGAACGATGCAACAGCGCGCGCCTTGGCTTGCCTGAAACACAGCCAAATCACGCTGCTGAATCAATCTGTACTGCTGCGCGGCATCAATGCAGACGTAACCACACTCGCCGAATTATCGAAAAAGTTATTTGCCCAAGGCGTACTGCCTTACTATCTGCACCTCACCGATCACGTCGCTGGTACAGAGCATTTCTTTATTGGCGATGACGAGGGGCGAGAAATTTATGCGCAACTGCAGCGCCTGCTGCCCGGCTATTTACTGCCCAAACTCGTGAGAGAGCAGCCTGGTCAAGCATCAAAAACGTTAATGTATTAGCTGCCCTGACCGAGTGCCTGTTCTATATCGCCGTCACTAAAACCGATCAGATATAAAATGGCATCCAGCCCAAAGTTAGAGATTGCGTGACGCGCACTTTGTTTGACGACGGCCTTGGCGTGATAGGCAATGCCCAAACCCGCAGCCGTTAACATCGGCAGATCATTGGCGCCGTCCCCTACCGCAATGGTCTGCTCCAAAGTGATGCCTTCGCGGTCGGCGATCGACATCAATATCCGCGCCTTAGACTCGGCATCGACAATATCGCCCGTGACCTCGCCGGTCATTTTACCGTCGACTATTTCAAGCGTGTTGGCATAGACATAGTCAATACCTAAGCCTTCCGCCAAGTATTCGCCGACATATTGAAAACCACCCGAAATTACCGCAGTACGATAACCAAAGTGCTTTAGCGCCTTAATCAATCGGTGCGCCCCGTCGTTGAGCTTTACCGACTCGGCAACTTCCTGCAGAAACTCTCTGGGCATTCCACGCAACAAGCGTGCGCGCTGACGAAAGCTCTCCTTAAAATCTATTTGCCCGGCCATGGCGGCCTCAGTAATCGCCACAACTTGGTCACCAAAACCATGACGTTTCGCCAACTCATCCATCACCTCTTCGGCAATCAGGGTTGAGTCCATATCCAACACCACCAAACGGCGATTTCGTCGAAATACCGTGTCTGCCTGCACGCTGAAGTCGAAGCCCAACCGCTCGCCGGCCTGAGTTAACTCTTTTTGCAACAGATGTCGGTCATCCGCGGACGTACGCGTGCCGCTGAGCCGCATCTCTACGCACAGCCGCGGCACCGCAGTACCCGTAAGATCTGGTGCTGCCTTGGTGAGGCGCCGCACAAAATCAATATTTAAGCCGTATTGATGGGTCAGCTCACTGACCGCTTGAAGCGCATCCACACCATCACTGAGCGTCATGACCGTTACGATCAACCGGCTTGCGTCCGCGACTTCAGACCACCTGACTTGATCAGGAGACTGCACCGGCGCAATGCGCACAACCACGTCTTCTGAGGCACAGGCACGCTGAATCCGCGCCTGAGCGTTCGATGCCGCTGCAACTCGTGCCAGCACCGCGAGCGCTAATTCGTCGTGAATGACCGCTTGCCCAATATCCAGAATGTCCGCATCGACACCCTGCAATGCGGTCATCAGCCGCGACATCATTCCAGGCTGATCGCGACCAGACACGCTTATGAGAATGACATCGTCTGACAAACCCGTGTACTCCAAACCCTAAAATCAAGGTGTCTCAGTGTAGCGGTTCTGTCCCAGCAAGTGGTGGTTGCATCAACGCGGGCGCGGAACTACAACGACCACTCGGGGCGCAATATGCTAGTGTTATGCGTCTCTGCAAGGATCACGATTAATGCCCTGGTGGAAACGCTTCAGGTCGACCAAAGCCACGCTACCTTCCGCCGCCACGGCCAGCGCACTGTGCGCGGTAGCGTTAGCCGCCATTTGGTTGGGCGGCGACAGCGGCCAACGCGAAACGCAACGCTTTGGCTCAACGCTTGCGAACACTCTGGCCAAAACTACCGCTGGCGATTTGCTCGACAACCAGCGCATTAACCTTGCGGTGATCGCCAGTCACGTCACTGCAGGTGAAGAAATTGACGGCGTCACCTTCTTTGATAGCGCCAACAACGTTATCGCCATGAGCGGTAGCCAAGACGGGATCAATCGTTTCACCGCTACCGCCAGCATCGACGACACCATTACCGGCTATGTCAGTCTGCACCTAAATACTCAAGCCTTTCAGGCACCAACGCCTTGGACACGTTGGCTTGCCAGTATTATTACCGTCTTAGCGGCACCTTGGCTAACGGTTCTATTAATGCAGCTGAGTGCACGCGGCAATCGGTCGTTGCCCATTATTTCCGTGCAGCAGGAAAATGCTGGCGCCACGCCAAGCTATTGTTTGGTGATAAATCTCTTCAACCAATTGGCATTATCAAAAGAAGAACGCGATCAAGCGGTAGCCGACGCCGTAAATATGGGACGCGAAGTGTGCGCTGTCTATCCAGGCTTGGCTATGCCGCTGAGCAGTCAAGGCGCCTGCTTGGTTTTCAGCCAAACTTCGGTCAGCGGTCTGCAAGCCTTGCACGCGACATTTCTCCTGCAGGATCTATTACTCGAATATGAAACCCTAGGGCAATTTCGCTGCTACTTGCGCACCGCCACCTGCCCAGGGGATCCAGGCGAAATGAACGTCCTAGACGCTTCGCAAATGGACGGATTGGCCAACGTTGACGGTGATCTGACCCTGGCGGCTTTAGCGCGCAAAAAGACCGCGCTGATCAGCAACGAGGTTCATGCGAATCTCAATGACATCGAAAAAAGCTGGGCCACACCTTTCGATCACCCAATACTGCCCGACGTCGCACGAGGCCAAACATTACACAGCATCGCCGAGTTGCCAGAGCGCGACGCGCAACTGGTCACAGAACAGGGTCAGGTTATTTTAGGGTTCAGTTGAATTCGTTCAGACGGCTTTATACTAAAACTAACCGACCGACAAATGATCGACCTTTTGGAAGCCTCGCGGCAGTTTCCCACCCCGACGGGCGCGCTCACCGATGTAGTTCTCATAGTCTTTGCGTTTCATTGTCAGATGACGTTGGCCCGCATGCACCACGAGATCGTCGCCCTCGCCTAGCACTGCCACTGCCAGCATAGTTTCTTCGCCAGCCTTAAACGCGGCACCGGGAATATTTATTAGCTTGTTGCCCTTGCCCCTGGACAATTCAGGTAAGTCCGCCAATTTGAAAATCAACAGCCGTCCCTGATTAGTAACCGCAGCCACCAAACCTTGGTTGGATTCAAGCGTGGCACTGGGAATGACAATTGGCGGTAGTGCCTCGGCTCCCGCCGAGACACTTAAACAGGCCTTACCTGCTTTGTTTTTCGTGACCATATCAGCCAGCGGCCCGACAAAACCAAAACCCGCGTTACTGGCCAGCAGCACTTTCGTTGTACTGCCGCCCATCACCACACCGACAAAACGAGCGTCGTCTTTCGGCTTAAAGCGACCGGTCAACGGCTCACCCTGACTCCGAGCCGAAGGTAAACTGTGGGCTGGCGTATTATAGGTGCGGCCATGAGAATCTAAAAAGACCAGTATTTCATTAGTACGACCGCGCGCGGCCTGCGCAAATTCGTCGCCGCTGCGGTAAGCCAGCTCCGCCGGGTCGAGTTCGTGGCCCTTCGCTGCACGCACCCAGCCTTTATCCGAGACCACCACTGTAATCGGATCATTGGTCAACAAATCTTCTTCGCTAAACGCCCGCGCTTCATCCACTATAACCAGCGGTGACCGCCGCTCGTCGCCGTAATCTGCAGCCAGCGCCAACAACTCTTTCTTCATCAGGGTCTGCAGGCGCGCTTTCGAACTTAGGGTTTTTTCCAGCCCCGCTTTTTCACTCGCCAACTCGTCTTTTTCCGATTGCAGTTTAATCTCTTCGAGTTT
>TARA_B100001093_G_scaffold76949_1_pt1 | contig 10353 bp, 8 predicted proteins | sample TARA_B100001093 | Tara Oceans TARA_B100001093 (sample SAMEA2623116) | marine metagenome | biome: marine biome (ENVO:00000447); feature: surface water layer (ENVO:00002042); material: "saline water (ENVO:00002010), including plankton (ENVO:xxxxxxxx)" | depth 5 m
ATACCATCAGCCTTCTCAGTAACTGTATAAGGATTTCTAATATTAGGCGCATCAGAATCTGGATTTAAAGGCGTGATACTTGGCATTTCCAATGATACAGATGAAAATCCCACAAAATCTCTACTTGTGATTCGTCTATCCTCTGGGTTTCCATCATAAAGCATATTCATATAATTTCTAAGAACTCCGGATTCTTCACTAAACGAAATTGGAAAATTTGAATTTTGTAATCCCGATAAAACAACCTTAATTGTTTTCTTAAATATTTTTAATACATTCTGAACGTCTGTAAATTGTGCATCAGCTGTGAAAACACCTACACTTGTAGGAAACCCTCGTTTCATTAACTCTATTTCTACCTCATATGTCTCAGGATTATTAAATACATTAGACGTTTCAATTCGATATTCTGGTATCAAACGACGACCCTTTTGTTTAGAAGAACGCACTATACTACAATCAACCCGTAACGGATAATTTTCATGTTCAAATGTAAATCGTTTAATTAATCGAAAGACCTTTTTCGTTTCATTCCATTCATCAATTATTCGTTTAATCAAAGGAGAGCCTATATTACGCTTGCTCTCTGTTTTATAATTTATTCGAAATCCAAAATCGTTAAAATCAATCGGATTTAAAGGGTTTTCATTATAAATCTTACGATTTTTTTGAACAAACTGAATATTTCTAGCTATATTACTCATTGGACTCATGTCTAATGAATTTGTTTTACAATACTCTTGAATATTAGCCAACCCACTAATTTCTGTTCTTACGCTTGAAATTTTGGTGTATCCAGATTTTGGGTCAGTATATTCTGTTTGGATAGTTAAACGATAGTTGCCCGAAAGATTGTCAGTAATAAACCCCAATGATTTTAATTTCGCAATAACAGCGTCAAATTGAATTTGAGTTGTTGGTCTTTTTGTACCAAATCTGGCTTCCAATTCATCATTAGCATTATCACTATCACGTGGTAGGAATATATTTAAGTATTGTACTAATTTTTCATTTGGTGTTGGTTCTTTGCTGGACATTAATATATACTAAACAACAGATAATTTTATATGTTTTTTCAATTTTTATAAATGTTCTTGAATCATTTGATACAATATTTTTTTGGGTTTCTTTGTTTTTTTATCATTTAATATATCTAACCCTAATTTTTTACATATTTCTTGTAATTCTTTCACTTTGTAACTCGAAATACCCCGAAGAGGTTTATTTATACTTTCTATATGCCAATATTTATCAATACTTTCTCTATACTTCTTATATTTCTGTTCATTATCGCCCAAAAATAAAGCATATCCTTTCTGTGTTTTTTCAACTATATTTAAATTTGATGCCAAATTATCTATGCTATCAATTAATGTATAAATTTTTCTATTATCAATGTAAACAATATTAAACTTTTCTATCGCGCAAATACACATAAAAGCCATTAAAGAAATTTCTTTGTGATTAACCAGTTCATCTTCAATGGCGTTCTTTTTCCATTTGTTTTTTTTTAATAATTCCTTATTCTCTCTAACTTTATATACTAAATCTATCTTTTGCTCCAATGAATCCTTATATCCGTCGCCATGAACCATTTCATAAGCAGCTATGCCATTCTTAATAATATAATAACACCAAAACAAAGTGTCTGAAAATTTTGGTAATAAAAAATCTATAGATACAGGTTTTATTTTATTCTGCGTTTTTATAACAGACTTTTTCGTTATTATGGGTTTGGTAGATATGTGTTTTAATATTGTCTCAATATTTCGTTCATTTAAAACGAAATCTTGTAAACTTGAAATATCGATTGTTGTTTTGGTTTTTGTCATATATATTATGCAAAGGTTGTTTCTTTATTATCTTTATAAAACTCTTTTTGATACTGCGCTTTTATGTCTTCAATACTTTCTAATTGCTTTTGTTGTAAATTTACATATTTTATAAAATTATTTATTTGTTTTAAGGTTGTATCATCTAATAATGTCATATTAACAAAAACACCATTACTATTTTCTGTAAATTCAATTTGATTTTCCTTTAATATTTTAAAAATGTGAATCTGATGTATTCTTTCCATTTTTTCAATATTGTCTCTCAACCTTTTTAAATCAGTAATTTCTGTCATTTATGTTACAAATTATGTAAATATATTTAAACCTCCTTTCCTTCAATTATAATTTTTGGTTTTGGAACTCTTGCTACCCTTATTTTCTTTTCAACCAATTCTCCAATAATTGAAATGTATTCATCATTTAACTCATATCTAATTCCAATTACTCTTACATTTATATCATCACCCTCGTTTAATTTTGAAAATTGAGCACTTTTATAATGATGGTCCCTAGCAATAAATACCACTACAGGTGATTTTGGTTCATTTATTTCAGCACGAATTCCTGCCTTTGTTACATTTTTAACAACAGCTCTAAATCGCATTCCTTCTACTGGTCTACAAACCAAACATTCAAACAAAACATTAAATACAACGTCATTACCGCTAACAACACCAGCAGAATAACTTACAATAACTATCGAATTAGGTCTTATGTATCCTTCATCAATACAACGTCCTTCAATCTCTGTTTGTAATGTTTTTTCTATGTTCTCCTTTAAATTTTCACCAATAACATTAAATGGCAAATGAACCTTTCGCGCTATAGCATTTTTCATATAAATTCCTACTCCACGTTCTCGTTTCTTTGTTTTATTTCTAGGTTTAGATACTATTTCTTTTGAGGTAGACATAATATATATATATTCATACATTATATCTTTTAATATTTTTCAATTTATTTCATTTTTTCTTTCCTATTGTTTCTACATTATTGATAATTGCTTCAAGTGATGAAAAAAACCATTTTTTATCTTGGAATCTAATGCTATCAAAATATCTAAATAATAATTCTTGTTCAATACAAAGCTGAAACGCATTTATTCTTACCACACGACTTTTATCTAATTTAAATCCACGTGTTGTTTTTTTAAAATTTCCATCCTGATCTACAGCGTATGGATGTTGTTTAATTTGGACTCCTTCTTTATTGTAAATTTGTGTTATCGTTCTAGCTCCTTTTCCTATTTTTGCTCCCATTACATATTTATCTTGATTGTCTACCAATTTTAACATTGTATTTATATTTTGAATTAAAACCTTTTTATCAGCACCTCTCTCACAACTTGAACCTTTTGTAGGTCTACCCGATGAACTTAAATATATACTTTTTACTTTAAAAATTAAATCAAATTTCTTTACTTGAGCCATAAAACCTATTTTATCATATAAATCATCTACCGATACTGTAAATTTATCCAAAGTTGCCTTTCCTAATCCACCAGATATTGCCGCAGAATCCACTACCCATTCATCATCTTTTAAAGTCAAAATAGCATATTTACTCTTCTTTTTAAAATCAGTAATTACTATACCATTATATTTAGTTGTTTGTATCTTATATTTATCAAAATAAGCATTCACAAATTCAACTATAGAATCATCTAACCCGACCATGTTTTTTAATAGTAAAACTTTTTCTTCATAAGTTAGCATATCTATTACGTGAAACATAGCTAATTTCAATAAAATTTTCAAAAACACATTTGGCGATTTATTAAATCTTTCCGCATTATATTTTACTAAATTGTTTATTACCCAAGCACAACTCCTAACCCAATTACTTCTGTTTGAGCTTGTAATATCTCTAGGTACTATCAATAATTTATATGCTTCTACAAGCTTATCATTAATATCGCTAATGTCTCCCAAACTTTTAACTTTTAAGTCTGGTAATATAAATGTAAGATTTTTTCTTTTATATGGAATTGGTGTTACTCTTTCATATCTAGATATGTGTTTATCTGTTAATTCTACAGGTTGAAACATGTAATAATCACCCACATTCACCAAACGTCCAATTCTATTTAATGGATCCATAATAAATTCATTATCATCATTTATTAAATAACTAAGAGCACTATAAATTTGGTCTAATGGATAATTTTTTATCGCAGTTACTTCTTGTAATAATTCTGTTTTCCTATAAATATATTTTTCTTTAAATAAATTCCTAATTCGTTGTAAAATCTTATCTAAATTCATTATTATAAATGTCTCATTATATGTATTTCTATCTATTTCATCTCCGTCTTTCATTTCAGGCAAACATCTATATTCACAGCTTTTAAAATCACAAATCAAAGTACCATCCTTGTCTCCTAGAGTGTAATCTATTGTATTACCAGTTGATAATGTTTGTTTCACTACGTTATTGTTAGGGGCTATTCTAGCTATGGCAGTCTCAGAAAAATCCAATCCTTTTCTATTTAATAAACAATCAATAGCGCTTTCTTTTAATACTCTGGATACATTAGCAATTAATAAACCTTTCCGTTCAGCAACTCTATAGATGTATAAATCTATTGCTTCTTCATCAGAATCATCTAACTCAGACCCATACAAATATATTTCCACATTTCTATTAATATATGACAACATACAATGACTCTTATTTCTTACTGCTCGTCCTATAACCTGTTCTGCTCGATTTAAATTATACCAAGGGTCTAAAATATGCATTTGTCTAATATTTTTAAAATCCAAACCTTCCGATCCTGCTCTTGAAACAATAATTACTTTTATCTTCTCTCCATTTTTATTATCATCATCTGTAACAGCAAGTAAACTTCGTTCTCTATCACTTTCACTTGAAAGAGATTTTTGACCTGTAACCATCATATATTTTGCCGGCTTAAAAGGTTTTCCATCTTCTTTCGGTCTCATTGTTAATACATTTAAAGGTGTTGTTGGTGCCGTTTTAAATAATGATGGCGTTCTTCCATATCTAGTAATACCCATTGACTCTAATGCCAAAGCAATTGGTACAGCGCCTCCATCTATGTATTGGGAATAAACAAATACAATTCCATTTGAATTTCTAATTTTATCACATATATAAGCTATTTTTCCTGAATATTTTCCAATTTCATCTGGAGAAAATATCTCTCCAAAATTTTTCTTAGTTTTATCTTTGTAGCTAAAATTTCGCTTCGTTCTTGGATCAAATTTCATCACTCTAGCTAAACCTTTACTTCCATAAATTACTGGAAATATATCATCATCCACATCATCTTCTCCTAGACCTTCATGCGGATATATCATATTTAACGCTTGTAATGGTGCTTCTAATACAGTAAATGAAATTGAACCTGATCCTCTAGAAAGTTTGGGATTTTTTCGTTTTAAATGTTCTACCAATTTCTTATACCCCATATCTTGGTATTCTCCTACTCGATTTATTACCAAATCTATCAATTCTATAGGTTGCACAATATCTGCGCCGTTTATCTGATACTCAGGATAATTCCAAATTCCATCATTTTTTAATGTAAATAAAGACTGCGGATTTAAAGCTTGTTGTGGCCAAATTCGATATGGAAATGTAAATGGATTTTCACCTCTTACATATGATACATACCCGGTTGCTTTTCTAATTAATAAATCTCTACCTACCTGTTCTCCTTTTTTAGTTTGAAATTCACCTTTTAAAGTAAAAATTTCTCTTTCACTTACTGGATATCGTTTATCATTTAATAATAGTAAGTTTAAAATCCAAATAATTTCACTATAAGAATCAAACATTGGAGTCGCAGAAAGTAGAAGTAACTTCAAATTAACAGTAGCTTCAACCAATTTTCCTAAGTTATCTGAACTTGCCTTTACTTTTCCTTCTTTACTTAACCTTATATTATGAACCTCATCAATTACCAACATACGATTTGAAAATTCTTTTCTTAAATTTTTCTTTTTAATTCGATTAGCAACCTCCTCTGAACTTCCAGAAGGTATGTTTTTATTCATTATTTTTTCAATATAATTCGCAAATTCACCATACCCTTTAAATATATAAGACTGTTTGATTAATCTTTTAATTTGTCTAATAATCTTTTTTCTATTTAAACCGCGCATGTTCATTGGATTTATTTCTTTTATAAATTTGTTTCCTGTACAAGCTTTGATATTCCATAATCCATTTACTTTTCTTAACTTTCTTTCATCGAACAATTGTAATTTAAAATTTTCTTGCACCGCTGGAGAGGCAACTATAATAATTCGCTTTGTAATTCCCATCTGCTGTAAATATGTTCTCATTTCTTCACAAATAGAGATAGCAGAACATGTTTTTCCTACACCTAATCCGTGATACAATAATAGTCCATTGTATGGCGTTTGAAAAGACATAAAATTTCTTACGAACATTTGATGTGGGTCCAATTCAAATTCAGTATTATCACATAATTTTTGAGTATAAGCCTCAATATTCTTATATTCTTCTTCTCCACGAGGCTCATAACGTGTATCGAAAAATTCTTTTTTCTTAGCTATTTTCACATTAAATAATGGATCATCTTTATTTGGATATAAGTAATTAAATTCATCTTCATTTTTTGAAAGTTCTTCACGGTCTCTATCGCTTACACATTTCAGTAAATTTTGATAATCACGATTACTTATGCTTTTTACGATTTTACCTTCATCGTATTCATTTTGCAGAGTCTCGCAGGATTTTACCTTTTTAATTTTAATTTTTCTTTTTTTAAGTTTTACTACCTTTGGTTTTTTTGTTTTGGATGACATTCCTACTTAATATAATATTAGGTTATTAATTTATACTTTTCCAACAATTTATTTATTTTTGTTATCATATCTATTTTTTCTACATTATAATCTCTAATTTTATCTACACACTCTTCTAATGAAAACCATTTCATCTCACTTACTTCGCTCTTTTGATACATTTCATTTTCATTTTTCTCTATAGAATTCATCAGTCCTAAAAAATACACATGTTTATATGATTTTAAATTAGAGCCAACAAATGTCTCTTCAAATGGTACTAAATTTTTAATCACGGAAATATTTCCTCTATCATAACCTGTTTCTTCTTCAAATTCTCTTAATCCACAAGTTAAATCGTTTTCTTGATAATTTCTTCTACCCTTAGGAAATCCCCACTCTGGCGTTTCCCAAGTTGTATTACTTTCTGTCACCAAACTTTCTAAATTATAACTTTCTGTATCACATACTTTAATTCCTCTAATGATTTGAAGAAATTTGTCTTTCGCACTTGTTTCTTCTCCTCTGTATTGAAGACCTACGAAATCTCCCCATAATTTTTTCCATAAATCTCCAAAATCACAAGCCAATAAATTCTGTTTTTCAGTTATTGTCATTTCATTAATTAATGTTAAAATATATTCCTTGTTGTACAAAGGATACTTACCACGAAGAAAATCTATATATCCTAAACTATCTTTGCGACAAATCATTAAATATTCATATCCATCTTTAGTTTTATTATTTCTAAATGCTATAATTCCACTACTTATAATAGGTTTTTTACATTGATTATATAAATGACCTTGTTTTCCACAATTATTACAAAACTGATATGTTGTTCGTGATGACATTTATATGTTAAATCTGTCTTCTTTTTATATCATTTCCTATATAATGGGATTAGATCCGAAAGTATGGCTTCCACATTTCCAGTTCGTAATGCAGACTATGGCTATTTCCTATCCAGCAAATCCAAATGATGTGTCAAAAAAAAAGTATTATGACTTTATTCAAAATCTACCTGTGTTTTTACCAGATAAACCAATGGGTACTTACTTTATTAAACTTTTAGATGAATTTCCTGTCACTCCTTATTTAAGTAGTCGAATGTCTTTTATGAAATGGGTTCATTTTATGAATAACAAATTAAATAAAGCAATTGAAGAGCCAGAAATTAATTTTTATGAAAGTTTAGAAAAATACTATGATGAATATAAACCAAAAGAATTAAAAGAGCAACAAATTTACAAAGAAAGAAAGAAATATGTACAGTTTGCTATCGTTTTGGCATTAATTGGATTGACAATTTACAGTTATGGAAAATAATTCGAAATATAATTTTCTAGTTAAAGTATAGTCCGATGAATTTTATAATGCCTAATAAACCATTTTATCAAATGGATTTACAAGATTTAAGAGCATATTTCATTAAAGTTAATGGGAAATTGGAGAGAAAAAGAAAAACTCGTCGTAAATATAAAACCAAAAGAAGGAAAACTGTAAGAAAATAATATTGCTTTAATTTATAATGTCAGGTGGAGTACCAAAAAGAGTATTAATTTCTAAAACCCAAAGTAATACGCCTTCAAAGGCTGGTAGATGGGGTAAACCCGGAATAATTTTATGTAATGGAGCAAGGTCTCGTAGAGCCATGTGTAACAGTATTCAAACTCGCGCGAAATATTGTCCGACACCATGTAAACCTAAATCTGGTTCAGATGGACCAGCTGGACCAGCTTTGACACCAACAGCCACGATGACATCAGCTTTATTGGCGGGCGATAATTTAATAGGTTTTTCAAACGGCAACTATGGCGCCCTTGTTCCTAATAATATAGTTTCTCCCAACTTTACACCACCCGCAGGGAATCTAACAATTGAGTCAATAAAATATATTGACACGGCCGACGTGGCCAACGGGAGACCCGTTTTTACTCTCGAAATTAAATATCCAGACTTAGCACCTATAGGAGTTTCTAGTGACATTACAAGTATAACAGTAATAAATTGTGATAATGGCTCAGTAATGACATATAATACTAATGATTTGGGAAGCAATCCAGGCGGCGACGGGGATTATCAGACAGTACCCTCGACTGGGGGAGAAAACGACACCGCACAGTGGAATTGGGTGTCCAGCACTTCGACGGAACTCCTTCAAGAGCAAGCTTTTTGGCGGGCTACAGGAGGAAAAAGTATAAAAATTATTATTGAATTCACTGGTGGTCCGACTCTCTCTAAGACTGTATCCGATTATTGCGTTAATGCACCAACATATACGCCACCAACACTCGCCGGACCAATTACATTCGATTTTGGTAATGACGTAGTTTCAGGTCCTGCAGGTGGTCCAGCAGCCGCCCAAGCCGCCAGCAGTAGTGGTGAAATAATGGCAGGAAACCCCGGGCCAGGCGGCGCACCGATTGGCACCATTTCCCCCCTTCCTGCTAGTTTACCTGGTAACGAACTGCGTCAAATAGACGCCAACTCTAATAATATTAGGTACACATATGATTATAGTGCTACCCCCCCCAACTTTAACTTATATATTACTGCCAGTAACGGTTTAGGTCCAACTCCTGCATCACAAATATTCGGCCCGTCCCCATTTTCATCCATCAAATTCACCATTACTACAGGTTCGAATCCGGGGACGCTAACTTTATCTATCAATGACTTTGATACTGTTATACCAAGCGATGGACCACCATATGTGTCGGTTATAAAACAAGTCAGCGAAGAAGTAGGTGGTGAATTCGAAACATTTTGGAAAAATGCGTATGAGCAAACAGTCTCGATAGAAGTGACAGTATTACCGCCGTAAAAATTTTATTAAATATAAATTTCCTATAAAAACATATATTTAATAATTATATATGAAAGCCGGATTAATGATTTTAGGCATAACCACATTTCTAGTCGTAAATACCTATTACGACGGAAAATATACAAAAATGTTATCTATCAATCAAAAATATTTTAAAATGGCAATGTTCGCCTTTGTAGGATTCTCTATGTATCTTCTTATTAAGAAAAATCCAAAAGGCTCAAAATCAATGCTTCAACACGCAAACGCACTAATTCGATATATGCCTGTTGACAGAGAAACAGCGGATTTAATCTCTCCAATTTTTGATTTTACAAACGCAAAAAATAGTATGGATTCCATGACACAGAACTACACCGCATACAATGATGACACACCTCAACAAAGACGCATGCTTAACTCTGGAGGAAATTCAACCAAACGCAGTGTTAGTGAAACTAAAAAGAAATACATAGCAGCAGAACAAGGTTGGAAATGTAATAATTGTGCTTGTCAATTAAATCATACTTTCGAGGTAGATCATAAAGTCGATTTACGTTATGGTGGAACGAATCATGTTAGTAATTTAGTAGCTTTATGTAGAAATTGTCATGGAGAGAAAACTCTGCAAAATAAACTAGAATAATTAAATGTAGATTTATTATAAGATAATGAATTTAATAACAGGCATTATATCAGTAATAGTTTTAATAGGTACTATAGTAGGATTGCGAAATAAAAACAGTGGATTTATAACAACAACGTTCTTTTTTGGAGCGTTACTTAGTGGTATAATGTCATTATCGCCCAATTGGAATTGGTGGTGGACTGTACCATTAGGTTTTCTTGGTTTGTATTTAATTGGTATGATAATTACACAAGTGTTTTCAATGGTAAAAGCAGCCGAATTTCTTAAAAAATTTATTACATT
>TARA_B100001093_G_C26858987_1_pt1 | contig 10348 bp, 11 predicted proteins | sample TARA_B100001093 | Tara Oceans TARA_B100001093 (sample SAMEA2623116) | marine metagenome | biome: marine biome (ENVO:00000447); feature: surface water layer (ENVO:00002042); material: "saline water (ENVO:00002010), including plankton (ENVO:xxxxxxxx)" | depth 5 m
GAATTATTAATAAAACGGTTTTGATAGATAGAATAAATTGGATTGATGAAATTAAAATTAGAATTATAAATGAGACCAATATTATTAATAAGACTAATATTATTAATAAAACGCATTGGATAGAAAAAGATAAAATTAGATGGATTGATAAAGAAAGAATTAATTGGATAAATCAAACAAGATGGATAAACCAAACCAGATGGATAAACCAAACCAGATGGATAAACCAAACAAGAATTATTAATAAAACAAAATGGATAAATCATACAATATTGATAGCTGAAAAAAAAGAACCAGTAAAAAAAAATGAATCATTTATAATAATAAAAAAAGTACAAGAAAGAATAAATGGTAAAAATGAAAATAGTACAGGATTTCACTTAGATTTTACTAATATATATGTATTGGGTAGTATGTCTATTGGTGGTATATTAGTTTTAAGTTTTACATTTTATATGGCTTGGAAATGCGGATTGAAAGAAAAAGTTGAAAATATGATAATTATATTTTTTATAAGAGAAGAAGGTAAATCTTGTTTAGAAAATATTACTTTTTTCAAAGAATATTTTGATTATTTAAAAGAAATAAAAGAAGATGAAGAAGATGAAAAAGAATATTATGGATTAACACAAGAACAAATAGAAATATGTAAAGCAGCAAAGGCAATAAGTAAAATAAAATATGAAGAAGCTTTAAAAGTTAGGTGGAATGAAATAGCCAAAAGAGCAACAAGACCTGATGACCCTTATCATAGAACATTATTTAAACGGGTAATTAAACCAACAATGATTGAATTATCAGAATTAGATAAAGACATACCAACAAAAAATGATGATGAAGAAAAAAAATCTATTATGGAAATGGAACAAGGTAATTATACACCATATGAAATTAACCCTGGAACACCAAGACGAAGAAGAAAAAGTGTTAGAATTTAAACTGTCCCTCGGTATGGGTACCCTGTTCGTATTATATGAGGTAAGGAAACATTTAACACACTTGATTTTGTAGCTATTTGATTACAATGACCGTTTGGATTTACAACAACAATATGAACATCGTCATAAACTATTGGTTTTACTCTAATTTTATCTAATTTTTTATTTAAACATATCTTACATAACTTAAGTTTTGTTCTACATCTTCTTAGTTTTATATTAATACGACCGCACCATATACCGCACCATTTGAATAATGTATTATCAATACAAATAATTAACATTATTAATATATTGCATAATTCTACTGGCCAAGGTTCTCTATGCCTATTGGGACACATAAAAGGTGCGAAACAAGGATATATACACATCCAAATTAGTTCTATTAAGCGACAACTAATGGCGAGCAACAAACACACAACCGCAAGAGTCATTAAAACTATAAAGATTTCAGCGAAGAAAGACATGATTGTAATTGTTAATTATAATACGTATTATTGATAATTTAATTCAATTTTAAAATTGATTTAAATTATAACCTTCTATTTAATTAATGAATAAAATTCAAGATTTATTAAAAGAAAAAGAGCTTATGAAAATACAACTACATGATTATGAAAAAAAAATATCCGAAATAAAAAATAAGTTAAAAAATATAGATAATACTATTTATAATACTTGTGAGCATAAATGGATCAGAGACTATGATAATTATGATGAGTTAAGTAAAAAATTTTGTTTACATTGTGGACTTAGAGATTATTATATGTATAGATAGTATATGAATTTAATAGAGTTTTTTATAGAGGATTTCAGTAGATTTTATCCCGCTGCTGTTTTAATATTTTCTTTGTTAACAAAAGATATATATTTATTTTTAGTTTTATTAATAGGAGAACAAATAAATCATATTTTAAAATATAATATTGCGAAACCAATTATGGGTAATAAAAAATATCCAATTTTAGGAACAGGATCTAGACCACCAGGAGCAGTTGATTGTGGATTATTCAGAAGTAATAATAAAAAAAAATGTAAAAGTAAATCTTATGGTATGCCTTCGGGACATTCACAAACAACTTTGTTATTCAGTACATATCAAATTCTTAATCTTTTAAAAAATCATAATAATAATTTATTTTTATACGGATTATGTGTATTCTTTGGTGGATTTATACCTTGGAGTAGAGTTTATTTAAAAGCTCACACTATACAACAAGCTATTATTGGTAGTATAATAGGAAGCGGATTAGGTTATTTTTTCTTTTATTTAAAACCAGTTGTAATGAATTTAATTATGTAAATAATTAATATGAATGATATTCCAAATGAAATCAAATTAATTATTTACTCTTATATAGGAAATAATTTTATTGTAGATAAATCTTTATATGAATTGATAAAAAAAATCAGAGAAAAATTTTATAAAGATCCGATAAAGTTATATTATAGAGTTACAAGATGGAGATTTCCAAAAAGATGGGCTGGAGAAAGAAATATTATTAACAGATTGCATAGTCCGGTGCGCCCCAATATGAAGGTTTATAGAACAAAAACAATAGATATTTCAAATATACCAATAGGTGTATTATCAAATGATGGAACTATTTATCCATCACACGAATTAGAAAGAAAAATATTACCCAAACCATTACCTTTATATCAATCAAATAGTATATACGTAAATACAAAAGGTTTCTCTTGGTCATTATACACAATATACTCTAAAAATATAGATAGATGTAGAGAATATGTTAATGTGAGACCTTATTTAGGTCCTGTAAATACATGGATTATGAATAATATTTAATGTCTTTTCTTTGTCTTTTTTCTACGACGTCTTTTCTTTTTTTTCTTTGTACTTTTTTTTCTACGTCTTTTCTTTGTCTTTTTTCTTTTACGTTTTCTTTTTTTACGTGTTCGTTTTTTCCCACCAACTGATGCGGCTGGTGCTGTTAATACTGCCGCAATAGGAGCATGATCCGAATAAGGTTCATCTTTCTTTTCTTCAGGAAATTGATATTCAAAATCACCATCTCCTGAATACATTATTACATCACCGTAACGTTTTCTTTGATTTTTTCTTGTAAATTCATCTCCATCTTTCCATTTAACATAACTCTTTCCCCATCTAGGATTTATTTTTTTATTACCTTCATTATCTTGAATATATTTATTGCCCCAACTTGGTGGTTTAGAATATCCATCGCTTTCCATTTTCATATTTTTAACGAAATGAGTACAACAAGTAGGTTTTTTATTAATATTTGAACCTAATTTAAGGTCGATTTGTTGTTTATATAAATTTATTTTTATCTTATTCACAAATTGAAGATTAGCATCGTTTGTATCCGCTGCTAATATAATATCATTCTCTTTTAAAACCTTATTTGGAACACCAGCATTAGTTAATAAATTATCAACAACTTCACTTAAAACTTTATTGATATATTCAGCTTTATCTTCCATTGTTCTACCTTGTACCATTCTTGTTTGGGGAAAATGAGCATTTAAAAATATAATGTATTTTCCAGTATCCGTTTTACGCAACAATAAACCTTGGACAGGTCTACCATCGGTTTTTTCCTGTCCTCCTTTTACTACCAAAAATTCATTTAAACTTGTATTAATTAATTCGAATCTATTATGATTATATAATGAACCAATTTCAATTTCTTTACCAAAAGCTTCAATTGCGTGTTTTACAAGAGTTAAACCATCTTTTTTTAATGATTCCATAGCATCTTTATATACAGATTTACCTCCCCAAGTATGAACATATTCCTGCATTCCAACTAAATCATAATTACCTTTTTTAATTAATTCAAAAATATTTTTACGACAGGGATTATCCATAGGATCATCACTTATTAAAACACCTTTCTTGTAAAGTTCATTTCTACCACATAAATGACCAATACCGTTTTCACGAGCGGGTGGTCCATATAAATTATATCCTTTCATCCAATCAACTAATGGTTGTGATGCTTCCCAACTTGTGTTATAAGAAAGAACATTTATAGTTTCATTACTCCTTTGTATTTCTTGTGAATTCGTTCTTTTTTGTCTACTTTGAGTAGCTGGTTTCATTGAATGGGATGGATTAGATACAGCAACATTTTCTTTAATTTGTCTAATCATTTCTAGAGTTTGGTCTGGATTTCCTTGTGGTAATAATATGTTAACTAAGTCTTTATAAATAGCTATTTTGATCCAATTATTTATATCTTTCATCTTCAAATTTTGTATCTTGTCTCTTATGCTAGTAGCAGAAACCTCCTTAACATCCCTTGTTGTTGATATATTATCCAAATCTTGTAATTTATATTCACCCTGAGGTCTTGAATTTATAATAGACATTATATTTTTTGTATCAATTACGGGTATTGTCCAATCACTATAAGTTTCTAATTTATCATCATTTACAATAGATTTTAATTTTATTTCATACAAAAAATTACTTTCATTTCTTTCAAAAAATTTATTGTTTACATCACCTAGTTTAGTCCATTGAATACCTGTATTTTTTATAGTATTATACATATTATTTTTAGTAGAACCATTTAATTCATAATCAGGATTAGTAAAACCATTACGTCTATCGTCACCCATAATAAAATAAAATCTTTCATAACCTTGTTTTCTTAATTTTTTAAATGCGTTCTGTGAAGAATAACCCTGTTCTATAAATATATCACTGCGTATATCAAAAGGGACACCTAATTTTACTAGATAGTTGTCTATAATATTTTTTCTTTGTCTAAAAGATAATGGGTTTTTTTGAGGTTCTGTTCTAGACTGCAGAAGAATATGAATATGAACGTCTTGTAATTTTTGAGCCATTAGACTATTTTTTATAGCAAGCATATTAATAATAAGTTTGCCGTGACCTTTATGTGGTGGGTTCATTCTAGCAAAACAGAAAATACTAGTTTTAGTATTGGTGTCTGTAACATTCATATCGCCCATTTTATTAGTTAATTTATCAATAGCTAAAGAAGACATTAATATATATAAATTATTAATATTTAAAAATTTATAGATAGTTAACTATAATGAATAATAGCCCTTGGGTAGAAAAGTATAGACCAACAAATTTTGATGATATTGTGCTAGAACCTTTAAACAGACAATTATTAACAAATATAATAAAAACAAATAACTTTCCAAATTTATTATTTTATGGACCCCCAGGAACTGGTAAAACAACAACTATAATTAATTTAATAAATTCATATCAAGAAAAGAACAATCAAAAAAGAAAAGGGTTAATGATACATTTGAACGCGTCTGATGATAGAGGAATTGATATAATTAGAAATCAAATAAAATCATTTGTAGATACGAAAACATTATTTGGAAAAGGGATAAAGTTTGTTATATTGGATGAAGTGGATTATATGACGAAAAATGCTCAACAAGCGTTAAGATATTTGATACAACAATATATAACAGATATAAGATTTTGTTTGATATGTAATTATATAAGTAGAATAGATTTGTCTTTACAAAATGAGTTCGTAAGGTTAAGATTTTGTCAGTTGCCGAAAAAAGATATATCATATTTTTTGAGAGATATTGTGGAGAAAGAAAATATAAAGATAACAAATAATCAATTAATATCGATACAAAATTATTTTAAATCAGATATACGTAGCATGATAAATTACCTGCAATCAAATCATAACAATAATACAATTCATATTAATGTTATAAAAGATAATTTTTGGGAAAAATTATTAAAAAAAATAGGAACAACAAGCAGTGATAAGATAAAAGTATATATAATAAATAAATGCTTAAAATACAATATACAACCAAGACAATTTATAATAAAATTTTTTATATATTTAATCAATAATAAGAAAGATATATTAAAACAAGAATGGTTAGACCATATGGAATTTTTGCTACATAACAGTAAGGTAAATGAAGACTATATAATAAATTATACAATATTATTTATTCATGATTTTAATAAAGAATTATAATATAATTTCATTCTATTTTGTAATCTAACAGCAAAAAGGTTAGGAGATTTGGTAGTGGGGTTAAAATTATTTCTTTTTAATTGATATTCTTTTAATATATTTTCGATAATTATTTTTTTGGAAGATATTGTATTTTTTTTGGCACCATAATTGCTAAATACATTGTTATTATACATTATAATAAATGTTAACATAATTAAATTATAAAATTCAAATTATATATAAAATTGATTTAAAGAATGGTCAATTGATTAATTAAATGTCTTCTTTAAATGATGAATGGGAAAACTTTACATTGTCTAAAAATAACAATATAAAGAAAATACAAAAAAAACAAGAAACCCCGAAAAATATAAAGTGTTCGCCAATTTACATTAGTACGAAAACTAAAATCGCTTATCTTAATTTAAAAAAAATTAACCTTGAAACAACTTTTTGGGAGATTCCTATAATTGATTACCATAATCCTAAAGTCGGTATACTAAAAAAATCTATGAAGTTTAATTGCACAAATCTATTAGAATCACAAGAATTAAATAATAAAATAGAAAGTAAAAAAAAAATTTCCGTTGATATTTTAAAAAATATAATAACTGAAAACAAATATAAAGATGTTCGTAAAATTGATGTTGGTATTTCTAAAAAAGACCTCACTAATTTCAGAAAAAAAAAGAAAGGAGCTTTTTATAATTGTTTCGCAGTCATTATGAGAATTAAACAAGATAATCTTTTTAAAGAAGTTCATATTAAAATATTTAATACTGGTAAACTTGAAATTCCGGGAATTCAAATCGATCAAACATTAATTATCGCTTTAAATCATCTTTGTAAAATTTTAACCGATATTTTAAATACTGAGGTTTCTTATGATGAAAAACTTATTGATAATGTTCTAATTAACTCTAATTTTAGATGTGGTTTCTTCGTCAATAGACAAAAACTTCATCAACTTCTTAAATTTAAATATAACATACATTCATTATATGACCCTTGTTCTTATCCCGGTATTCAATGTAAATATTACTATAATAAAAATAATAAATGTTGTAATGGTATTTGTTCTTGTGAAAGCAAGTGTTTCAATCTTAAAAAGGGCGAATTTAAAAAAAATAAATGTAATGAAATATCATTTATGATTTTTAGAACCGGTAGTGTTCTTATTGTTGGTCATTGTAGTGAAAATGTTTTATATGATGTTTATAACTTTCTTAGTAAAATTTTCATAAAAGAATATCCTGAAATAAATGAAAATATTAATGTATCTGTAAAAAAGAAAAAGACATCTAAAATTCGAAAAATCAAAATTAAAGTTAATATTTAATTATATAACCAATTCACATATTTTAAGGGAGTCATATATGTTATATTTTCATTTGTATCACTATGTAATTTTCTCTTCACTTTATTATAATCCAATTCTTTTTTCTTATATTTATTTGTTAATAATATCAATATTTTCATAAATTTATCTATTTTTACATTTTTATTTAATAATTCATATATCATATCATTAATCAAATGCTTTAAATTCATATAGTCATATTTTGAAAATAAACTATATGTGTTTTTTATTATCTTCTCAAAATCTTTGTTTCTTTTTTTGTATTCATCTGCTATAATTTCTATTTTGTTTTCTTTTATTATTAAATTCGTAATATTTATTAATATATTGTTATATATTTCCATAAAACTATTCATCTTATTTAAAAATATTACATCTGTATTTACTAATTTAAATTTATGTCTATAATCGTTATTTATATCATATATTGTTTTTTTATATACAAACAATGTCGCATCTTTAGAATTTAATTTTATATATGTATTCGATTCTTCACCTATTTGACTAACAAATTCTACATAATATAAATATGCCTTTTCTAAATGATGCTCTAATAAATTTATGTTCTTTGTATACATTATTAAAAAATTATATACATGTGTTATCGTTTTGATTCCTCTTTCTATTATAAATATTATATATTCTTTATTTGTTGTTTTCAAATTTTTTAACAAATATTTAATACATTGATTACCTATACTTATATACAAACTTAATCCTTTATAATATAGTTCCTTATCTAATTCTTTATTATAATTTTCCACATTTAATAAATTTATACTTTTCTTATTATTTTTATCCATATTAATATAATTATATTTTTTAAATATTTAAACAACTTAAAGTTTAAATAAATATCTAATTATATAACTATAATGGCCGCTGTAGCAGAATCGAGTGAATCCAGAAGTAATTATTCTTTACCCTCCGGAACTACATTACAACATTGCGCTAAATTAGCTATTGTTGAAGATAAACCTATCATGTTTGATTATTGGACCGCATCTTGTGATAAAGAAGTTTTAATTGGTGTTCGAGAAAGTGAAGAAAAACTATTAGTTAAAAGTGAAGAAGAATATACCAGTCCTATCAGTAAAATTTATAAAGTTGAAAAAGAATATATTATCATTACAGAAAATTCTATTTATATTGTTTCAGCTGATATTCCTACAAAAAGAGTTTCTTAAATAATTAATTATATTTAGGTAATTAATTATTTATAAAATTTCAAATAATTTAGTTTTCTGTTCATTTGTTAATTCTTTTGGAAATTCAATTCTAAATTTTATCATTAAAGGTCCTTTACTGTTTCCTCTCTCCATACCCAATCCATCCATATTTAATTGTGATGATGGATTTATTACACCCAAACCACTGTGATTCATATTATAATTTTTACCATTCAAATGTTTTAATTCTATATCAAATCCTACTAATGCTTCTTTTAATGTTACATCGTGTATATATATCAAATTTAATCCTTGTCTTATAAATTTTGTTTTATTTTCTACTTCTATCACTACCTTAATATCTCCATAATGTTTCATTTTATTACAATTTCCTTTTCCTCTTATTATTATCATCTCATTTGTATCTACTCCTTTTGGTATATCTATGTATATTTTCTCTTGTTCTTTTCTTATTGTTCCATCATGTTCATATATTTCACGTTCTATCTCTAACGGATAGTTCAAACCTTTATAAGCTTCCTCTAATGTTATCTTTATCTTTTTTACTATTGTTGGTGGAATCATCATTCTTCTTATGTTTATATTTGCTCTTGGTATATTCGGATTCATATTTCCAGTCATATGCACACCGGGCATTCCATTAAAAAACATTTTAAAAAAATCTTCTGGATTACCCATTCCTGGGATTCCACCCATCTCAGGCATTTCTCTTTTTCTAAATCCCTGTTGCATATCATACATTCGTTTTTTTTGTTCATCACTTAATGTTTCGTAAGCTTCATTCACTTTCTTAAACAATTCAGCATTTCCATTTGGTCTATCTGGATGATATTGTAATGATAATTTTCTATATGCTTTTTTTATTTCATCTTTACCCGAATTCTTATTTATTCCTAATGTTTTGTAATAATCCATTGTATATATTTACATCGACATAAACTTAAATACTATTTAACGAAATCTATTAATATCATGAACACTCCATTTTTAAAAAAATATCAACCTCAAAAATTTAATGATTTTATTATTGATCGTGATTATATCAAATTGTTAAGAGTAATGGTTGATATGGATAATCTAAATATATTACTTATTGGTAATACTGGTTCTGGTAAAACATCACTCATTGATGCTACTATTAGAGAATATTACAACGTCGATCAAATCCCATATAATAATGTTTTAATTATTAATAATCTTAAAGACCAAGGTATTCAATATTATAGAAATGAAGTTAAAATATTTAGTCAAACCAGAAGCAATATTCCTTTTAAAAAAAAAATTATTGTTATTGATGATATCGATTTGATTAATGAACAAAGTCAACAAGTCTTCAGAAATTGTATTGATAAGTATCAACATAATATCCATTTTATCGCTAGTTGCTCTAATATACAAAAAGTTATTGATGCGTTACAATCTAGATGTAGTATCATCAAAATTAAACCTTTCAAAAGAGATTATCTTAATAAAATATTCAATAAAATTAAAAAAAATGAAAAAATCACTGTTGATAAAAAAGCACAAGAACTTATACTAAATATTAGCAACAACTCCGTCAGACAAATTATTAATTATTTAGAAAAATTTAAATTGTTAGATATTAACATTGGTGTTAAAAAAGTTAAAGATATATGCACTAATATCAGTTTTTATGAATTTGAACATTACACTAATTATTGGTTAAAAGATAAAAATCTTGAAAAGGCTATTCATAAAATTTTTCAAATTTATAATAAAGGTTATTCAGTTATGGATATTCTTGATAATTATTTTATTTTTATTAAGATTACCGATAATATTCAGGAAGACATTAAATATAAAATTATTAAAACTATATGTGAATACATTTCCATTTTTCATACTGTACATGAAAATGAAATTGAA
>TARA_B100001093_G_scaffold98838_1_pt1 | contig 10346 bp, 11 predicted proteins | sample TARA_B100001093 | Tara Oceans TARA_B100001093 (sample SAMEA2623116) | marine metagenome | biome: marine biome (ENVO:00000447); feature: surface water layer (ENVO:00002042); material: "saline water (ENVO:00002010), including plankton (ENVO:xxxxxxxx)" | depth 5 m
GGTATAAAATCTGAAACTGCTGCTGTCATAAACAAATAAGTTGAATCAGGAAGCTCTTCTTGAAGTATCTTCTTTAAACTTCTTGAATCTGTAAAAGATATATTGTTAGCATGAGGGATATTTTTAATATCATTTGCGTGGACGTAAGTGACACTATATCCTCTTGATAAAAGCTCCATCCCAAGTGCTCTCCCCTGTTTACCAGAAGAACTATTTGATATTGTTCGTACTGAGTCAATCATTTCAGTAGTTCCTCCAGAGGTGACTACAATTTTTATCTTATCTTTCTGAAAATGATTAATCATCTCAAGTGGCTCGATTAGCCTTCCATAACCTGTGTCACCAATATCTAATTCTCCATATCTAGGACCGCAAATAATGTGATTTCTAGACAATTTTTCAATATTCTTTTGAATGACTGGGTTTATATACATTTCTTCATGCATAGCAGGAGCAATGTAAGTAGGTTTGTTTGACATAAGAATTGTTGAAAGCAGGATATCATCTGCAATTCCCATAGCCATTTTAGATATAAAATTAGCAGTAGCAGGATAAATTACAATTTTATCTGCCCATCGTGCAAGCTCAATATGTGGAGAGCCAGGAGAATCTGCCCAAGAAGAGATTATTTTTTCATTATTTATAAATTCATCTGATAGGTAAATTAATCCCGCATCTGTAGAAATTATTTTTACATTATTATTTAATGATAAATTTTTAAATAATATTTCAGATTTAGAAGCAGCAACACTACCAGTAATTCCTAATAGTATATTTTTACTCATTGAAATTATTCGCTGTCTGAAACCTCAACTTTGCCTGCAGCAATTTCTTCAAAAGCTACAGTCAATGGTTTTCTACTAAGACTTTGTACTTGTGGTGGCGTGTAAGCACCTATACCTTCACCTAGTTGATTAAAGTACGAGTTAATGTCTTTAGCCCTTTTGGCAGAAGTTATTACTAGGGCAAATCTACCCGGGGTTTCTTTAAGCAATTCTTCAATAGGTGGTTTAATCATTTTTCCTCCAGACTGTATATTATATCTAATATCTTATTAACCGTAGTGTTTATATCTTTATTATTGATTTTATAATTAAATTTATCCATAAAGCTTCTTTGATATTCAGCTAACCTCATTCTCTCATCTATAAATGCTTCGTCATGGCCTCTATTTTTTAATCTATTGATTAATTCTTCATCATCAATATCTATAAATATACCAATATAATCTTTGTTAGACGCTAAAAGTTTTGTGGCACCATTAACTTCTAAGTCTAGAATTAATGAATTTGTGGAATTATTTACTGCACTTTTACTAGTCCCATAATAATTACGACCATATTTTTCATATTCAATAAAAAATTCATCGTCTATGAGTTTTAAAAACTCAGTCTCAGATACAAAGTTATAATCTTCTCCGTTATACTCACCTTCTCTAATGTTTCTAGAGGTATAAGAAACAGAGAATTGAAAATCTCTTTTTTGTCGTAAAGCATGAATAATGGTTGATTTACCTACACCTGATGGACCAGAAAAAATAAATATCATTTTAAGTCAAAAAACTTAAGTAATTCTTTAATATTCTTTTCATTAAGATCTTTAAGAATTGTTTTTTCATCTAGTCCTATTTTATCTAGATATCTAGCAGTTTCTACTTTACCAACTAATTTAGTATCGGTTAAGTATTTATGAACTCTAATTGAATTAAGTTCTGGATCAGATGTTGATCTAACTAAGTTATCAATAAGAATATCTTTTTCAAGGGTAAAATCTTTTATAAAATTCATTCTCTTAGCTTTAATTTCTTCTACACTTTTATAAAAATTATTCAATTTCAGAACTCACTGAATTTAATATCCCATTAACAAACTTCGCACCACTCCCAGAGGAATGTATATCTGTTAATTTTACCCATTCAGAAATTATTACTTTCTTTGGTGTTAAGTTCATAATTAATTCAGAAATACCTAAGGTTAAAGTGCATTTTTCCACTTTCCCTATTCGGTTGTATGACCAGTTGTTGCTGTAGGTTTCTATTGAATTTAAAATTCTATCAGAGTTGTTTTTAGTATTTTCAATTAATTGATTACATCTTAATAGCTGATTTTCTGCAAGTTTATTTTTAATAATTTCAATATTTTCAAACTCTAAATTAGCATTAAAAATTGATTCAAAAGATACTGTCCTGAAATCTTTAATCATGTTCTTGTCACATATGATGAGTTCTTAGTATCTACCTTGATTTCTTCCTCTTCCTCTATAAACATAGGAACATTCAAAACCAACCCAGTTTCGCAAGTTATTGATTTAGTTGATGACGAAACTGTATCTCCTTTTACAGCAGGTTCTGCTTTAGTGACAATTAAATTAACAGTAGCTGGTAAAACTAAATCTATTGGCATTTCATTATACATTTGTATTGTTACTTCTTGATTTGAGGTTAAAAATAAATGTTTATCTTGGACAATATCTTCTCTTAAGTTAATTTGATCAAATGTATCATTATTCATAAATATGTAGCTTTCCCCATCCTTGTAAAGAAATTGAAAAACTTGTTTATCAATGAACGCCTGCTGTACGTCTTCATCAGCTCTAAAAGTTTTATCAACAACTCCCCCATTTGATAAATTTTTAAGCTTCGTTTTGACAAAAGCTCTTCCTTTACCTGGTTTTACATGTTGATATTCTAAAATAAGATATAGAGTATTGTCTACTAATATTGATTGGCCTGGTCGAATGTCATTTGTTGAAACCATTATGGTATAACTCCCTCTTCCTTAGCCTTATTTTTCATATTAATAAAATCTGTATAATCGGAAGTGAATGACATTTTGCCATTTTTATCCGTCAAGAGATAGTATAGGTAATCATTTTCAGGAGTATCAAGTACAGCTTTAAGAGATCTTTCTCCAAAGCCTGATATTGGTGTTGGTGGTAACCCAAGATATTTATAAGTGTTGTACACTGAATCAATTTGTAAATCTACAAGAAGCACTTGATTCTTTCTTTTTTGAAGTGCATACAGTACTGTTGCATCTATTTGAATTAACATATCATCTTCAAGACGATTTTTAACAACAGATGAAACAAGAGGACGATCTTCTTGAAGTTTTGACTCAGCCTCTACCAAACTAGCCACAGTAAAAAATTCAGTATAACTATTAATCCATAGAGGAAGTGGCTGTTCGTTGAGAAGACGAGTTGTTACATTTTCTAATTCATCAACCATCACTTGCAAAATCTCTTCGCCATTAGCATCTAAATCTATTTGGTATGTATTGGGATATAAAAGTCCCTCCCAGTTATCCAATTCCGAAGGATCATTTAAAAAAACATAATTACTTTGGACTTGTCCAGATAGTAGCGAATTAACGAGTGAAGCATAATCAAAACCAGTTTGAGACGAGATTGAAAGCAAGGTTTCTGTTATCCACAGTCCCTCGGGAACAGTAATAGTATAAGTTTTCAAAGGAGGTCCTTTAAGTAAGATTTCAGCTATTTGTGAAAATTCAAGATTATTTGCAATCTCATAATCTCCAGCCCTAAGCTTATCTGTAAGATTTTCTGATCTTAAATAAAGTTCAAAAGCTAATTGAGAAGAAATAATTCCTTCTGAGGAAAGCAATGAAGCAATTTCTGAAGCTGAGGAACCTTGATCAATAGAGATGTCTAAAACTTGTATATTGGAAATATTGAGATCATTAGTTGATACTTCATTTTTTTTAATATTGTCTGCAAAATTTGAAGTTAATAATAATAATAAAAATACACCTACTGACGTCATTACAATTGAAGCGAGTGTTCTATTTTGAATGTAAGTTCTTTTATACATTGCTGAGATACGTTTCTAGGATTTGAAGAGCAGATATATCATCAATTCGATCTTTCTTTGATTTAGTTATAAGGGATGAAGTCATTCTTTCGTCAACTTTAATAACGTCTAGAGTAAAATTTGGATTTAAGATATCCTTTATAAAGACATCAACTAAATTGCTCATCCTTGTTTCGTTATTATTTAAACCAATGGGAAAACCTATAGCAATTTTTGTTACTTCATAATTGTCGATAATTGAAGCTAAGCTCTCAACAATATTAGATAAATTAGTATCTATAACTTTTAATGCAAAAGGTAACTTTGTTTTCGCTGTTGAAATTGCACATCCAATATACCTTTCACCGTAGTCAATTCCCAGTACATTCATTTAAATTAATTCTAAAAGAGCGTCTTCGATAAATGCAATTGTTTTATCTTCGCTATATTTACCAGGGCCTCCGCCAATAGAAAGGAACGGGTCTTTAGAAGCTCCACCACCATATAAGTTAGATGTTTCACTTACAATTCTTGAAATATCTAATTCTATATTTTTAGCAGTTGCACCAACGATACATGTTTTTGTTCCTATATTCGATATTAAAACAATTACATCTACTTTTTGAGAAGCAATACATTGCAATGCAAGATCTTTGACATCGTTATTGGAATCGAGTGATACTTTACCTACATAGATCCTCTTACCTTTTCTGTCTTCAGCTGATGAAGATATTGACTTTGTCAAAGAACTTAACTCTTCTTGCTTAAATTTAGAAATTTTATTATTTAATTCTTCGTAATCCTCCAGAAAAGTTGTAAGTTTTTTTGGAACATCTTCTACAGATGTTTTCAATATATCACTAACACTTGCATATGACCTGTAAGCCTCTGTCAAAAAGTTATATGCATCCGCTCCGGATAGCATTTCAACTCTTCTTAAGTTAGATCCAATTGATGATTCGCTAGTGAGAACGATAAGGCCTACATCATGAGAGTTAGAAACATGGGTACCACCACATAACTCTTTTGAAAAATTTCCAATACTTACCACTCTTACATCATCATCATATTTGTCACCAAAGAAAGCTAGGGCTCCTTCATCTTTGGCTTTTTCAATGTTCATTACATTAGTATTAATATCTAGATCACTAAAAACATTTTTATTGCTTTCTTTAAAAATTATATTTAGTTCATCTTGAGATACTTTGCTGGTGTGACTAAAGTCAAAACGAAACTTCCCAGGAGCGACATGTGAACCAGCTTGAGCGACATGTGAACCTAAAATATTTCTAAGAGATGCATGAACTATATGTGCAGCAGTATGACTTTTAGAAACTGCATTCCTGAAGTCAGGACTGACCTTCTGTACAATAGATTCTCCAACATTTATAATTGGAGATTCTATAACCACCCCAACCGCGCCAGAATTAGTTTGTATTAATTTCTTAATAGGTATTTCAGTTCCATCAACAACTACTAATCCTTCATCTGATACTTGACCTCCTGCTTCGAAATAAAAGGGATTGTCTTTAGCGAAGAGAACTATGTCTTTATCATTAATATTTTGAATATCATAAATTTCAGATTCTTTTGTTAATGAATCATAGCCAACAAAATTATTTTGGTCTGTATCTATCGTCAAATCTGATTTTTTACTTTTATTTTTAGAAGATTTAATTTTATGTTGTTCAAAAAGTTTATTAAATTCAACTTTATCAATCGTATAGCCATGTTCACTGACTATTTCTTCTGTCAGTTCTATTGGAAAACCAAAAGTCTCAAATAAGTGAAAAGCATCTTTTGTTAAGAATTCATCACCGGAACTAAGCTTGGAGTTTATTTCTGCAGTTCCTTTTAATAATGTTTTATGAAATAATTTCTCTTCGGATATAATAAGTTTGCTAATTTTCTCTTTACTCTTATTCAAATCTGGATAGCTACTTTGGTAATTTTCAACAACGATTTCTACTAAGAAATTTAACGAAATGAGTTCATCAGTAAGAATATTAATTGCTCTTGTAGCTCTTCTTAATAACCTTCTTAATATGTACCCTCTTCCTTCATTTGTTGGTACAACACCATCCGATATCATAAATGTGGATGCTTTTACATGATCTAATACAATTCTCTCTAGCTTTTTATTTCTGTTTACTATAACTTTATTTAAAGCATCATACATATTAGAAAATGTATCGATTTCAAATGGAGAATCTTTATCTTGAAGAATCATTGCTAACCTCTCAAGACCCATTCCTGTATCAATATTTTTTGAAGGTAATTCACCAACTACTTCGAAAGGTTTATCTTGAATTGATTCCATAAATACTAAATTCCAAATTTCAACATATCTATCTTCACCACCACCGATTGGACCGCCTTCTTTTCCATATTTTTTGCCTCTATCTATGAAAATCTCACTACAAGGTCCACAAGGTCCTGGTATATTCATATGCCAGAAATTATCTTCGTTTCCTCTTTGAATACGATCCTCAGGAACTCCAATAATGTCTTTCCATATTAAATATGACTCTTCATCGTCTTTATAAACAGTAAACCATAACTTTTCTGGTGATATATTAAGTTCTTTTGTTATGTAGTTATACGAATGTGTTATTGCTTCCTTTTTAAAATATTTACCAACACTAAAATTTCCTAACATTTCAAAAAAGGTAAGGTGTCTGTCTGTATCACCAATAATATCAATATCAACCGTTCGTATACATTTTTGTGAAGAAACCATATTCGGATTAGCGGGTTCTTTATGGCCAGAAAAATATTCTTTGAGGGGGACCATTCCAGCTGCTGTAAAAAGTAGTGTATCATCAAAAGGGATCAAAGAAGCAGAAGGTATTATTTTATGATCTATACTTTCAAAATAAGTAAGAAATTTTGTTCTTATATCATTACTATTCATCTTCTATATACCTTAATTTATATTCAAATAAATCCTCTTCATTAATCTCAGAAGGTGCATCTGTTAAGGGATCCATACCTGATTGTGTTTTAGGAAATGGTATAACATCTCTAATAGATGGCTGTTTAAGAATTTCAGCTACAAGTCTATCTATTCCAATAGCAAAGCCAGCATGTTGAGGTGTTCCGTATGATAAAGCCTCTATAAACCACCCAAATCTTTCAGTAATATCAATTTCTGTTAAACCCCATTTTTCGAGAACAAGCTTTTGTAGTTTTGGATTATTAATTCTTTGAGAACCAGATCCTAATTCAACTCCATTTAATACTAAGTCATAATGAAGGGCCGTTGAATCTTTAGGGTTTTTTTCAAAATCAGCTGGATTCTTTGGTGCTGTGAAAGGATGATGTGAAGGTTGTAAGGTTCCATTGTCAATTTCAAAATATGGAAAATCTTCAACCCACGTGAAGTTAATTACATCATCAGAATTATTGGTAAAGAGACTACGTCTTAGTATGTCCATATATTTTGCAATTTCTAATAGCTCCCCAGCCTGAAATACTATTAAGCCATCACCATATAGGGATAGTTCTGACTTTTCTTTTTCAGTAAGGAACTTGGCTAATGGACCTGAAATTTCATTATTATCAATTTTGAACCAACCTAAACCATTAGATCCTAGAAGTTTTATTGATTCGTCCAATAGGTCAATATTTTTTCTACTTACAGTATCTTTTGTATGAAGGGAAAGCACCTTACCGGAATTATTAAGAGTATCCTTAATAAACTTAATCTCTGTATCTATAAATATTTCTGTAATGTCTGTAATGGTTTCTTTAATTCTCAAATCAGGTTTATCGGTGCCATATAATGACATTGACTCTTGGTACGTGATTGTATTAAAGGGAGTTTTTATCTTTACATCAAATGCCTCATCGAATATATGTTTAACAATAATTTCAATGTTTTGCTTTACTACTTCAGGGTTGCCGTTTGAAAATTCAATATCTAATTGAGTGAATTCTGGTTGTCTATCTTTTCTAGAATCTTCATCCCTATAACATTTTGCAATTTGATAATAGTTAGGAAAGCCAGACATCATGAATAATTGTTTATACATTTGTGGAGACTGTGGTAGTGCATAAAAAGATCCTGGTGATTTCCTTGACGGGACTAGGAAATCTTTAGCACCCTCAGGTGTTGATTTTATGAGGGTTGGTGTGTCAATTTCTAAAACATCCAACTTATTCATAATGTTTCTAATGCTTTTAAAGGTTTTAGATCTTGCAACGATATTATTCTTCATTTCATTTCTTCTTAAGTCTAAGTATCGATACTTTAGTCTTATGCTTTCATCGGTATCAATATTATCTTCAATTTGAAATGGAAGGGTTTTACTTTCATTCACTATATCAAGTGAATTGATTACAATTTCATATTGCCCATAAGCAGTCTTAGTATTTATTAATCCATCTTCTCTTTTACTAAAAACACCAGAGACCATAATATAGTACTCATTTTTAACTCCAACAGTAATATCTGACTCTTTGTCAAAAACCAATTGAATAGTGGAGTCAAAATCTCTTAGGTCAATAAAGGTTAATCCCCCGTGATCTCTTACATTGTCTACCCATCCAACAAGATTTGTAACGTCTGAACCATCCTTCAAACCAGCAAGTTCTTTAATTATCAATTAACACTCCTATATCGAAATCAACTGTAGTGTTGATATCCAAATCTTTAATTGTATCTTCGTCAGTATTAATAATATATTTAACATTAAGACCTTTAGCATTCTTAAATTGTGTATTTACTTTGGATATACGTGGCGGTTTAAAATAAGCTATCTCATTCTTATCTAATAATTTACAATAACTTGTTACTTTTCTTAAATCAGCTCCGATAATGTAGATTTTAGGAGTTTTCTTTGCAATAATAATATTATTCATTATTCTTTCGATTCCAAATGCAACGCCTACACCGTTAAATTTTCCTATATTTAATATTTCAGATAATTTATCGTACCTTCCACCACCACCAAGTACTAACCCTTCATCATCAATAAATTCAAAAGTTAAGTCATTATAATAATCAAGTCCTCTAACAAGTTTCGTATTCTCCTTATATTGAAGATCATTCTCTTTCATTATTGATTTAAGTAAATCATATTTCTCTAAGGAATCCTTATTTATGTATGATGAAATTTCTGGTGCGTTATTTATTATTGTTTGATCATTTGGATTATTCGAATCCAGTATTCTAAGAGTGTTAAGTTCAAGTTTATCTCTACTTTCTACTGAAAGCTTATTTTCATTTTGTTTTAAATAAAGATAGAGCTCTTTGTTGTAGTTATTACGATCTTCAATCGACCCAATTGTGTTAATTTCTAAAGTGAACTTAAGACCTAGTTTGTTTAAAAAATTAATAGAGTCATTAATAATCTGGAAATCAGAAAATGTATCTATATTACCAACAATTTCTACTCCACCCTGTGTGAACTCTCTGTATCTATTTTTCTGTGGATTTTCGTATCTAAACATTTGACCAAAGTAAGAATATCGATTTGTAAGATCTTTTTGATACTGAGAATGGTACCTAACAATACTAGAGGTACCTTCTGGCCTTAAGACTAAAGATCTCCCACCTTTATCATTGAATTGGTACATTTGCTTTGAAACTATTTCAGAATTTTCACCTATTGATTTTTCAAATAACTCACTGTGTTCAATATGAGGAGTTTGAAGATATGAGTATCCTGATTCATTAAAAACATGAAAAAAGGTTTTTCTAACAAATAAATACTTATCAGATTCATTTAAATAAAGATTTTGGGTGCCTTTAACCTGTTCAATCATGTAAATGTTCCTTTATAAATAAATTATCTTTTCTTATGTTACTAACTGTTTCAGAAGATCCATGCCCTGGAAGCACTTCATAATCAGGATTAAACTTTGAGAAAACATTCTTTATTGAGCTTATCATGTCATTGTGATTACCTGTCTTTAAATCAGTTCTACCAATACTGTCCTTGAATACAAAATCTCCTGTAAAGATTGTTCCCATTTCGGGAAATTCAAATGACACACTGCCTTCGGTATGACCAGGATTACAATGTATTTTAATAAAATCGTATGGTAGATTTTTAATATCAATAATCTCACCATTAAACTTTTCAGCCTGAAAGGTATTATTTGTAAACATAGCTATTTGCTCTTGTGGGTTTCTTGCCAAAAATTCATCATTTAAATTCATGTAAATATTTGAATCAAAACTTTGCATACCTAGTGCATGATCAAAATGACCATGTGTTACTAATGCTCCAGCAACTGTTAAATTATTCTCTTTTACATAATGCAAGGGTTCATTTAAATCTGGTGGTAAATCTATGAACATACAGATTTCATCATTAAATGGTCTCAATATATAACAATTAGATGTTGTAAAGCTAGTGAATTTGTATATCTCTGATATCATTTTGTTCCTGGAAATATTCTTTCAGCTTCGAAAACATTTTCTATATTCTTTGAATCTTTAATTATTTCTTCCAATTGATTACTATCACTTATTTCGATTTGAAATACTAAACTGACAATTCTCTTGCTGTTAGTTATTGATTTTGCA
>TARA_B100001093_G_scaffold519738_1_pt1 | contig 10334 bp, 5 predicted proteins | sample TARA_B100001093 | Tara Oceans TARA_B100001093 (sample SAMEA2623116) | marine metagenome | biome: marine biome (ENVO:00000447); feature: surface water layer (ENVO:00002042); material: "saline water (ENVO:00002010), including plankton (ENVO:xxxxxxxx)" | depth 5 m
AGTGGTTGGAGTTCAAATAATAAAAAATTTAGTGATTATCAAAAAAAAGTTTTTGTTAAACCACTATCAGAAAAAGGATTTGCCACAATTGCAATAAACCACAGGTCATCTAATTTAGATTCTGTTTTTCCAGCTCAAATTCATGATGTAAAAGCTGTTATACGATTTATTAGAGCTCGACATAATGATTTTAATCTAGATACTTCATTTATTGGAATTGCTGGCTATTCTTCCGGTGGGCATTTGGCTGCATTGGCTGGAACTTCCTCTTATAGTAAATTACTAAAAGGTAATGTTGGTAATTATTTAAACTATGAAAATCATGTCAATGCTGTCGTAGATTTTTATGGTCCAACAGATTTAAACGTATTCTATGATTGTCCCATAACAAAAGGAAAAGCACTTACTATTGAACAAAAAACAAGAGTATTTGGAAAAGTTGAAGATATATCTGAAACATTTGAATTAGCTAATCCCATTAATTATATTGACAAGGATACTCCACCTTTTTTAATTATACATGGAGAAAAAGATAAAGTAGTTCCAGTTTGTCAAAGTAAATTACTTCACGAAGCACTTTTAAAAAATAATATAGAAAGTGAGTTAATTTTAAAAGAGGATGGAGATCATAATGGAAATACATTAATGCCATATGAAACAACCATAATGGCTAATTTTTTTTACAATCAATATAACAAACAATTATGAAAACTACTTTAAAATTTATTCCAATAGTGATCTATCTATTTACAATATTTGGATGTAATAATAAGATAGAAAACAAACCATTAAATGTACTATGGCTTGTAGCCGAAGATCTAAGCCCGGATTATTTAAGTGTTTATGGGGACTTTACTGTACCTACTCCAAATATAGATAAATTAGCTTCTGAGGGGGTTGTATATGATTATGCATTTTCCACATCAGGTGTATGTGCGCCAAGCAGAGCTACTTTGGCCACTGGTGTTTATGCAAATTCCTTTGGAGCCCAAAATATGAGAACCATGTGGGCAGAGCCTAATGCAAGAAGAAGTGGAATAATTGATTATGAAGCTGTACCTCCTCCAAATGTTAAAATGGTGAGTGATATCATACGTGAAAACGGATATTATGCAACAAATAATTCAAAAACTGACTATCAATTTGAAATGTCTGTCATGGCGTGGGATGAATCCAGCAACAATGCCCACTGGAAAAACAGACCTGATTCAAATACCCCATTTTTTTCAATTTTTAATTTTGGCCCAACCCATGAAGGTAATTTTTTTTCCAACTGGGATGATGAAGAGTTTTTGACTCCTGAAAATGCTGAGATTAATATTCCCCCTTACCTTCCACAAAATAGTGTTGGTGAAAGAGATTTAAAAAAGGTTTATTCTAGGATAGTAAAATTAGATGAGTGGATCGGAGAAAAAATTAAAGAACTTGAGGATAAAGGTTTACTAGAGAAAACAATAGTTTTTTTCTACTCTGACCATGGTGGACCTCTACCAAGACAAAAACGACTTTTATACGATTCAGGTTTAAAAGTTCCACTTGTTATTCGTTTTCCTGATGGTGAAAGAGCCGGTAAAAGAGATAGTAGGTTAGTTAGTTTCGTTGACTTTCCAACAACTGTTTTGTCATTGGCAGGAATTGAACCTCCATCATTTATGCAAGGACAAGCATTCGAGGGAAAATACAAGTCCAAATCAGTAAGAAAATATGTCCACGGTCATGCAGATAGATTTGATGAAAGTGTGGACATGATCAGAGCAGTTCGGTCCAAAAAATTTAAATATTTTAAAAATTTTAACCCTGAAAAACCATACTATTTACCATTGGCTTTCCGTGAAAGATTACCATCCATGCAAGAGCTTTTAAGGATGAGAGATGCGGGTGAACTCGATGAAAAACAATCGCTGTGGTTTAGAAAAACAAAACCTAAGGAAGAACTTTTTGATACTGAAAATGACCCTCACGAACTTAATAATATCGCAAATGATCCTCAATTCGCCGAAATCTTAAAAGAAATGAGAGAGGAGTGTGATAGTTGGATGAATATTATTGATGATAAAGGTCTTATAAATGAAAAAGAATTAATAGAATCATTTTATCCAAATCGAAAAGCTAGACAAACGGAGTTACCGAAAATTGAGATTTCAGAAAAAAATGTTTCAGTAAATGAGGTTACTGTTGGATCAAGATTAGGTTATAGATATTCAAGTGAAAAACTGGCCAGCAAAGGCTGGATTCATTATGAAAAGCCAATTGTTTTAAAACCCAACGACACTCTTGAAATAATTGCTCACAGAATCGGTTACAAGTCTATTCTTACCAAAATATATGATGGAGAAAAAATTAGCATTGAATATCCACTTTCAAAAATAGAAATTCAAGATATAAGGTATTCTGCAAACAGACCAAAACTTCCTCCAATGGAATGATTAGTTAAGAAGTGATGATTAAAAAGATATTCTTATTCATAATTTTTTCAGCTTTATCTTTTTCATGTAAAATTGATAAACCCAATATAATACTCATAATTGCTGATGACATGAGCCCTTTGGAGGATGCCCTAACTCCGAGAATAGATGAAATAGCAAATAAGGGGATCAAATTTACCAATGCATATTCTCAGTATGCCAACTGTGCACCTTCAAGACAAAGCTTTCTAACTGGATTGAGTCCTGTTAGAGGTTTAAGACAAGGGAGGATCGATGATTATCTTAAAGAAAATGAACATATGAATATGCCCATGTTTTTTAAAATTAATAATTATAAAACCTTTTCATTAGGAAAGGTTTTTCATGACGCAAAACAAGATAAAGATGCGTGGGATTTTTTTTATGATATACCTATCGAACAAAATAATTATCACAACTGGGAGTCATATGCAAGCCAAAAAAATCAGGAAATTAAAAATTTAGATTTAAGACCAGCTGTTGAAAATGTTGCACTTCCACTATCCACTTATAATGACTACAATATTGCCAAAAAGGCTATTAACTTTTTGGGTCAGTTGGGCTCAGATCCATTTTTTATGACTATTGGTTTTAGGAAACCTCATCTTCCTTTCGCTGCGCCAAAAGAGTTTTGGAAAATTTATGACGAGATGGAATTTGAAAAGTCAGCATTTAATAATGCCACCATTAATGGTGATTCAATTGTATATATGTGGTCTGAGCTGGCTAGTTACAGGCCCTTTTCAAACTCATACCAATCTAGTAGCTACAGAGATAAAAAAATTTTAAATGAGCAAGCTTTAGAGCTTAAAAAAGGTTACTATGCCTGTGTTTCTTTTATAGATTATCTGGTTGGTATGGTTACAGATGAAATCAAAAATTTAGATTTGGACAGCAATACAATTGTGATTATTACTTCAGACCATGGTTTCCATCTTGGAGAACAACAAATTTGGGGAAAACACAGTAATTACAAGACCAGTACAAATATTCCACTCATAATTTTTGATCCAAGAATAAAATATAAAAGAAAAATTTCTGATGGTTTTGTTGAACTGTTAGATTTATTCCCTACTCTAGTAGATCTAACTGGACTCGAAAATAAGGGGAAAATGGATGGTAAAAGTCTAGTTCCACTTATTAATAATCCTTCAGCAAAGGGTTTTTCAAATTCGTTTAGTATGTACCAAAGTTTTCAAAAAGATGAAAATGTAAAAGACTTAAAGGCGTACGCTTTACACAATAAAAAATACACTTATATTGAATGGTGGGATACAGTTTCAAATACAATAGTCAATCAAGAACTATATAAAATTGAAATTGGCTTAGAAAGTGTAAACATTGCATCAGATCCGTTCTATGAAAAAACAATCAAAAATTTATCAAAAAAAATTAAAATAAAAAACCAAAGTTTATTATGAAAAAAATATTATTTATTATTTCGTTATTTATTTTTGGATGTAAATCCAATACATCTTCCAACTTATCTTTAAATAATCTCTTCTCAGATCACATGGTATTACAACAGGGTAGCACAGTAAATTTTTGGGGAAAGGCTAATAAGGGCTCGGAAATAAGTCTAAATGCAAGTTGGGGAGAAAAATCCTTTACCAGCGCGAACGAGTCTGGGGATTGGCTTATTCAAATCCAAACCCCCAAATTTGATAACAAATCACATAACGTAACCGTAAGCTCATCTGATGAATCTATTGAAATCAAGGATATTGTTATGGGAGAAGTTTGGCTGGCATCAGGGCAATCCAATATGGAAATGCCAATGAAAGGATTCAAATATGGTAGAGTACACGAATTAATTGAAGGGGCAGATGAAGAAATTTCCAATGCTAATTTTCCTGGAATCAGGATGTTTACGGTCAAGAGAATCATTGCTTACACTCCACAGGATAATGTTGAAGGTGAATGGATTGTAAGTTCACCTGAGTCCATTAGTGAGTTTTCTGCAGTTGCTTATTTTTTTGGAAAAAAATTACATAAAGAATTAAGAGTTCCAATTGGACTCATTCACTCCAGTTGGGGTGGATCACCTGCAGAGAGCTGGGCAAAAACTGATTTCATAGAAAAAATTAAAGGTTTTGAAGACACATCCAAAAAATTAGGAATTGCTATTGATCCCAAAAGTGATTATAATCTTTGGGTTGCTAATCATGAGTTCGTAAGAAGAGATAGCTTGATTGGAGTGAACAATTTTAAATGGGTAGATGGAAAGAACAAAGAATTTATAAAAAATAGTTTCAATGATATGTCCTGGATCGAAACAAATGTTCAGGGTATTAATGATGCATTTGAAAAAGATGATTTCAATGGAATAGGTTGGATAAGACAACAGATTAGTATTGATGAAATCACTGAGTCAGAGTTGGTTTTTGATATTGGTGAAACCAATGATTTATATACAATATTCATAAACGGAAAAATGATTGGCAGAAAAGAGTATTGGGGTGTCGCTTCCACAAAATATAAATTTAAAAGCGACATACTAAAAAAAGGAGATAATACCATTAGCATAAGATTTATTGACGTCTGGGGACAAGGTGGTCTGGATCCTGATCCTAAAAGAGGTGTTTATTTAAACAATAAAAAAATAATCTCCTTAAAAGAAGAATGGAAACTAAATATGATTTGTTATCAAACTGCCGGGGATTTCTATATTTTGAAAACAATTGGAGAGAAAATTGCTACTCCGTCACCTGATCGAATGCCTCACCAATCAAATTCACCAACAACACTTTTCAATGGAATGATTGCACCAGTGTCAAAATATAATCTAAAAGGTTTTATTTGGTATCAGGGCGAGTCCAACCAAGGTCGGGCTGAAGAGTACAAAACTCTATTTCCAGCAGTAATAGACAGCTGGCGGAGTCAATGGAAAAATGATACCTTACCCTTTTATTATGCCCAGATTGCCCCTTTTGCAGGCTATGACTCAAGAAATGAAAACTCACAAAGAGTGACATCTGCTGAGCTTAGAGAAAGCCAAATGTTGACCTTATCAAAACCAAATGTAGGAATGGCAATTACGACTGATCTTGGTGATGCCAAATCGATTCACCCGCCTAAGAAAAAAGAAGTTGGAGAACGTTTGGCTCTTTGGGCATTGAATAAAGATTATAATTTTGAGGACTTAGTTTACTCTGGGCCCATTTACAACTCTGTCAATTTTAATAATGGTAAAGCATTAATTTCTTTTGAACATACTGGGTCTGGTCTTTATTGTCCAGATGAAAAAATAAAGTATTTTGAGATAGCTGGTAATGACAATAAATATTATCCTGCTGATTCAAAGATTACTGGAGACAAGGTCTTGGTATGGTCCAACAATGTTCCAAAACCCCAGTCGGTTAGACTAGGATGGAAAAATTATTTTGAAATTAATTTGTTTAACAAAGAAGGACTTCCTGCTTCCTCTTTTAGATCAAAAGAATAATTATTAAATTCATAATATGAAATCTATGGTCATTAGTAACTCAATAATTAAAACTTTAATTATCACTTTTTTTCTAGTTTCTTGTTCTCAAAAAAATGATACGCGACCCAACATTGTTTTGTTGTTAGCTGATGACTTAGGTTACAATGAACTTGGATCATATGGACAAAAGATTATAAAAACTCCCCATCTTGATTCTTTAGCTAAAAAAAGTATGATGTTTACAGATTTTTATGCAGGCAGTCCAGTATGTTCACCATCTAGAGCAGTATTATTGACAGGAAAAAGCTCAAGCCATGTTTCGTTAAGAGGAAATGCTGCATTTGTAAAGGACAGTTTGTGGGAACAAATAGCACTTGACAAAGATGAATACACTTTGGGTGAAATGTTCAAGGATGCAGGTTATCAATCCGCCTTTATTGGTAAATGGCATCTTGATACTGCTGATCAACCAGAAACTTGGGCATTTTCTCATGGTTTTGATTTTGCTGCTCAAGAGCAGTGGGGTGGTTCAACTGAGAAATTTAAAAGGCAAGGATTGTGGTTAAATGGAAACCAGGTGCATCTTCCCTATGACTTCAATAAGCATGACTGCAAGGATGCGTTTTATACTGATACAGCTTTTAAGTTTTTGGAAGAAAAGTCTAAAGACAAGCCTTTTTTTCTTTTTATGTCTTACAGGGCTCCTCATTCTTTTGAGGGACCAATTAGGGATACACTTTGGTACGCCAATGAAGATTGGCCTAAAGTTGAACAAGCTCAAGCTGCCAAAATAACACTCCAAGACCAACAAGTTGGTAGGTTAATTGAAAAACTTGACTCAATGAATGAGCTGGACAACACACTTGTATTGTACACGAGTGATAATGGAGCTCATTTTGATCATGACAATATAAATGGACATCAATTGGAGTTTTTTGACAGTAATGGAAATTTAAGAGGTGGTAAAAGAGATTTGTATGAAGGTGGTTTGCGTGTTCCACTTATTGCATATTGGAAAAACAAAATATTACCTGAGTCAATCACAGACCACATTTCAGGTTTCAGAGATATTATGACAACTTTTGCTGAAATTATTGGAGTTGAAAAACCCATACAAAACAAAGGGATATCTTTCTTACCTACACTTCTTAATAAAGATCAAATGAAACACGATTTTTTGAGTTGGGAATTTCAGTTAAGTGGTTCTTTTCAAAAACTTCCAGATGGAGGCTTTAGGCAGTCTGTTAGAATTGGTGATTTCAAGGCTGTAAGATATGGAGTTGGCTCAAGTATTGAACTCTATAATTTAAAAGATGACGAGTCCGAAACAAACGATATTTCCAAACTATATCCCGAAATTGTAAAAAGATCCGAACAGATATTTTTAAGTGAAAGAATTGATACTTACGGATTCCCATATGGTGGAGTAATACAGAACTTTATACCAAATTGATAATCTTAAGTTATTTGTTATGAAAACAATTTTAAAAAAATTTACATTAATAAAACTTTTTTTAGTTTCAATTTTGACAAGCTCGTTAGGATGTGGCAACATATTTTATCAAATTGAAGTTAAATCACCAGATGGGAAAAACAAGTTCATCTTACATAACGATGAGGGAAAATTATATTATACTCTCAACAGAAACAAAAAAAAATTAATATCAAAATCGCAGTTAGGTATAAAATTTAAAAACGGACAGTCTTTAATTGATGATTTTAATTATGTGGAAGCAAAAAGTAATACTGTAGATCAAACATGGGAACAACCTTGGGGGGAACAAAAACTGATTAGAAACAATTATAATGAAGCTGTCGTTTCTTTTGAATCAATAAGTGAAACTAATAATAAACTTGATATAATTGTAAGAGCTTACAATGATGGAATTGCATTTAGATATCATGTCAAAAAAGTTGGGGAAACAAAAGAATTAATAATATCAGATGAAATTACAGAATTTGATTTTATGGAGGATCCAAAATCTTGGTGGATCAAAGCTTATGACCCCAACAGATATGAACAACTATACACAGAATCCTTAATTTCAGAAATCGATACCGTTCACACTCCTCTTACAATGAAATTTGATGATGGAACTCATGTTAGCATTCATGAAGCCTCGCTGATCAACTACTCTTCAATGCAAATTGCTGGAACCAATTCAACTAAGTTATATTGTGACTTGGCCCCTTGGTCCAACGGGGATAAAGTTAGAGCATCAGTTCCATTTAAAACTCCTTGGCGTACGATTAAAGTAACTGATTCTGCTAAGGATCTTGTCTCATCTTTTTTGAACTTGAACTGTAACCCCCCCAATGAATTAAATGATATTTCTTGGATCAAACCCTCTAAATATATTGGCATATGGTGGGGAATGATCATAGGAAAATGGACATGGGGTGAAGGTTTTAGGCATGGAGCCACAAATAATAGAGGAAAAAAATATATTGATTTTGCTGCAAAACATGGATTTGATGAGGTTCTTATTGAGGGGATTTCATCAGGATTTACTGGATTATTTCCTGGGGATACAGTAACAACAAGTTACACCAAAACAACACCTGACTTTAATTTGACAGAAATCCAGAACTATGCTAAATCTAAAGGCGTATCATTACAAGCTTATCACGAAACAAGTGCAAGTACACTTAATTATATGGCTCAAGCAGACGATGCATTCGCTCTAATGAAAAAAATTGGAATGCAAAATGCAAAAATTGGACATGTTGGGACAATGATGGATAAAGTAGAGTATCATTATGGACAACACGCTGTAAATTATTATAGAGGTGTGCTGAACAAAGCTGCTAAATACAATGTCGCAGTTAATTTTCACGAGCCAGTAAAAGATACTGGTGAAAGACGTACTTATCCAAATATGTTGACCAGAGAGGGTGCTAGAGGAATGGAATACAATGCTTGGGGAAATGGTGGTAATCCAGTAAATCATACACTAATACTTCCTTTTACCAGAATGTTGGAATCACCTATGGATTTCACGCCTGGTATTTTCGATTTATTATATCAAAAACTAGATAGTGATTCAAGTGATGAAATACCTGTTAAAATCAGTTTTTTTGATCAGGGTAATGGCTACACTAATGTAAGATATAAAGGTGGAGAATCGTTCTGGCAAACTAAACCAATGTCACTAGAATACAAAATTGAAAATAATGATACTACTTACATTTGGTCAATTACAGAAATGATGAAACCAGGTGTTTGGGATTGGGGCATTGCGGCACATGATATTGCAACAGATAATAATAACACCTGGATTCTTGGAAAAATATTCATGGACAATAGATCAATTGAAATATCTAAAAATGGAAAAATTAAAGGTGACCTTTCAATAACAATTCCCAATTTAGGATTAAAACATAATGAAAAATTTAGAGCTTCCAAAGAAGACTTTAATGAAATTGGATCTAATGTTTTTGGAAAAACACAAAGAGTAAATACCACCCTTGCCAAACAACTTGCTTATTACTTAGTTTTATATAGTCCGATGCAAATGGCGTCAGACTTTATTGAAAATTATAAAGATCAACCTGCCTTACAATTCATTAAAGACGTTCCTATAGACTGGGAACTTAGCAAAGTAATTAATGCAGAAATAGGAGAATACATTACTGTAGCAAGAAAAGATAAAAACAGCGAAGACTGGTATTTGGGATCCATAACAAATAAAAAAAATAGAAGTTTTTCCATACCTACAAATTTTTTAGATCCAAACAAAAAATACATTGCAACAATTTATAAAGACGGGGAAGATGCTAATTGGGACAGCAACCCATATGATTTGTCAATTGAGCAAATTCCTTTATCTAGCGATAGTGTTTTGAATTTAAAACTTGCACCTGGTGGAGGAGCTGCAATAAGATTTAAGTATATTAATTAATTATTTGTAACAACATTAAAATCATTTCAAAATGAAAAATTTATTTTACTTACTATTAACTCTCGCATTTTTATCATGTGAAAACAACACTCAATTGTCAACAAGTAACAATGGTAAACTTCCAAATATAATTATCATCTATACAGACGATCAAGGATACGGAGATTTGAGCTCATACGGATCAATGACTATGAAAACACCAAATATTGATGCTTTGGGTCATGGGGGTGCTAAACTTACAAACTTTTTAAATGCTTCGTCAACTTGCTCTCCGTCCAGAGCTGCTCTATTAACAGGATCATATCCTATCAGAACTGGCGTTGTGAATGTACTTTGGCCAAGAACTGGTGGTTTTGGTGCAGGAAATGCTAATAACAAAAGCTGGAAAGGTATGAATCCAAACGAAATTACAATAGCTGAAATTTTAAAAGAGAAAGGTTATGCAACCGCTATGTCGGGAAAATGGCATTTGGGTGATGAAATTCCTTTTTTGCCTGTTCAGCAAGGTTTTGATACTTATTTCGGAATCCCCTACTCTAATGATATGAATAGAGAAAAATT
>TARA_B100001093_G_scaffold318728_1_pt1 | contig 10333 bp, 9 predicted proteins | sample TARA_B100001093 | Tara Oceans TARA_B100001093 (sample SAMEA2623116) | marine metagenome | biome: marine biome (ENVO:00000447); feature: surface water layer (ENVO:00002042); material: "saline water (ENVO:00002010), including plankton (ENVO:xxxxxxxx)" | depth 5 m
GAGGTAAGGTATTAATTATGGATGTAAAAAAAAGAGCTAAAATAATTACTGATTGGATACATGATTATTGCAACTCTGCTTCATATAATCCCAAAGCTCTAGTTGTCGGAATTTCAGGTGGAATTGACTCTTCTGTTGTTAGCACTTTATGCGCAAATACAGGTCGTAAAACAGTTGTCTTAACAATGCCAATAAAGCAAATCAAGTCACAACATGATCTAAGCTTAACTCATGCTAAATGGTTAAAAAAAAAATATAAGAACGTGGAACATCATTTATTGGAAATGGATAAAATTTTTACTTCATTTTCTCAAGTATTAAACAACTTTGATAATAAGCATGGATACGCTAACTCAAGAGCGAGATTGAGAATGGCAACTTTATATCAAGTAGCTGCTGCAAATAAGGGAATAGTTGTAGGCACAGGTAACAAAGTTGAAGATTTTGGTGTTGGTTTTTATACTAAATATGGTGATGGAGGAGTTGACATATCTCCGATAGCAGACTGTAGTAAAACTCAGGTTTGGGAACTAGGAAGATACCTTGGTGTATCAGAAAAAATTATTAATACCCCTCCAACAGATGGTTTATGGGATGATGGTCGGAACGATGTTCAACAACTTGGAATGAGTTACGAGGATCTTGAGAAAGCCATGGAAGATAAAAATGACCCCAATTATAAGAAATATTTAGAAATAAGGGAAAAAAATTTACACAAAATGAAACCAATTCCAGTTTGCAAATTTGATGAATCTTAATTTAAAACTAACTAATTCTTTAACGAGAAAGAAAGAATTATTTAAACCAATAAACCCAAAAGCAATCACAATGTACGCTTGTGGACCAACAGTTTATGACAATCCACATGTAGGTAACGCAAGAACATTAGTTGTTTTTGATACTCTATTTAGAGTTTTAAAAAAGATTTATCAAAATGTAAATTATGTGAGAAATATCACTGACGTTGATGATAAAATAATTGAAGCATCAAAGAAAAAAGATAAACCAATTAAAAAAATCACAGAAGAAGTGACTAAAGTTTTCCATGAAAATTGTAAATCACTGAACTGTCTACAACCAACTAGAGAGCCAAAAGCTACGGAGCATATCAAAGAAATGATAGAAATGACAACTTCATTAATAAGCAAGAAATTTGCATATGTTTCAGAAGGGCATGTATATTTTGCTGTCACAAGTTTCAAAGAATATGGAAAATTATCTAACAAAAACTTAGAGGAATTAAAAGTGGGATCAAGAATTGAAGTGTCAAAATTAAAAAAAAATCCTATGGATTTTGTTTTATGGAAACCTTCTTTAGATGAAGATCCTGGTTGGGACTCACCCTGGGGAAGAGGTAGACCTGGCTGGCATTTGGAATGTTCTGTAATGAGCGAAAAATATTTAGGAAAAAACTTTGATATTCATGGCGGAGGATTAGATTTAATTTTTCCTCATCATGAAAATGAAATTGCTCAATCCTGCTGTAATAACTCAACTCAAAATTTCTCAAATTATTGGGTACACAACGGTTTTGTTACAATTGATAAAGAAAAGATGTCAAAATCCCTAGGAAACATTGTGACTATCTCAGACGCTGTTAAAAAATATTCTGGTCAAGTAGTTAGGTTAGCTCTTATGAGCGCTCACTATAGTCAGCCACTTGACTGGAATGAAAAACTTTTATTAGAACAAAAATCTACAATTGAAAAATGGTATAAACTTTATGAAGACTCTGATGAAGTATTAGAAACAGAAGTAATTGAAAGTTTATTAGAAGATCTGAATACACCAGGATTCATTGCTAAAATTCATGAACTTTATAATGTTGCAAAAAAAGGAGATGAAAAAAGTAAAAAAAACTTCAATAGCGCTTGTAGACTTATTGGATTATTTAATCAAAGCAAAGATGAGTGGGATAAATTTAAAAAATCTAACTCAAAAATATCTGAAGAATTCATACTAAATAAAATTAATGAAAGACTGAATGCTAAAAATAATGGTAATTATAAATTAGCAGATCAAATAAGAGATGAATTGTTAAAAAAAGATGTAGTTATTGAAGATCAAAAAGATAAAACTCTTTGGAAATTTAAATGAGCAAAGAAAAAATATTTATTTTTGATACAACTTTAAGAGACGGTGCCCAAACAGAGGGTGTTGATTTTTCTTTAGAAGATAAAAAAAGAATAGCAAAAATATTATCTGAAATTGGTCTTGATTACGTAGAGGGAGGTTGGCCAGGAGCTAATCCTGTTGATACAGAATTTTTTTCCAAGCCTCTTAATTTAGATAAATCTATCTTCACTGCTTTTGGAATGACAAAAAAAACAGGTCGTAGCGCTGAAAATGATCCATCTCTCTCGCCTTTGATTAATGCATCATGTCCTGCCGTTTGTGTTGTAGGTAAAGCTTGGGATTTTCATGTAAAAACAGCCCTAGGTATAAAAAATGAAGATAATTTAGAAAATATAAGAGAGACTGCAAAACATGTTGTAAAAAATAAAAAAGAATTTTTATTTGATGCGGAACATTTTTTTGACGGTTTTAAAGCAAACCCTGATTATGCGCTAGACTGTTTAAAAAACGCATATGACCATGGGGCTAGGTGGGTAGTTCTTTGTGATACAAACGGCGGAACTTTACCTCATGAAGTAGGCGAGATTGTTTCTAAAGTTACAAAAGTTATACCTGGAAAAAATTTAGGTATTCACGCTCATAATGATACTGAAAACGCTGTAGCTAATTCTCTAACGGCAATCCAAGCTGGAGTTAGGCAAGTACAAGGAACCATTAATGGTCTTGGAGAAAGATGCGGAAATGCAAATTTAATGTCTATTATACCAACATTATCTTTAAAGGAATCTTTTAGTAAAAAATTCGATTTGAATATTAAAAAAGAAAAACTTAGTTCTTTAACAGATTGTTCAAGGTTATTAGATGAAATATTAAACAGAAAACCAAATAAAAATTTACCTTATGTTGGAGCTTCGGCTTTTTCCCATAAAGGTGGATTACATGTATCAGCGGTAAAAAAGGATCCTAAAACTTATGAACACGTTGACCCAAATTTAATTGGCAATCATAGAAATATAATTATCTCAAACCAAGCGGGTCGTTCAAACATTTTATCCAAATTAGAAGCTTATGGAGTGAAAATTGACTCTAAAGATAAAAAGGTACAAAAAATTTTAGATGAAGTAAAAGAGAGGGAATTTAGCGGCTACTCTTACGATGGAGCTGACGCTTCTTTCGAGTTATTAGCAAATCGTTTATTAGGCAAAGTCCCAGAATACTTAAAAGTAGAAAGTTACGATGTTAGTGTTTCAAAATCAGATAAAGTTTCAACAAAAGCCAACGTAGTTTTTTTAATTGATGGAAAAAAAATTGAATGCTCTGGTTCTGGAAATGGACCAGTAAATGCATTGGATAATGCTATAAGATCAAACTTTAAAAAAGTTAAAAAATATTACAATTTTTTTTCTGATCTTAAATTATTGGATTATAAAGTAAGAATTCTTAATACTGGCACAGAGGCGACTACTCGAGTTCTAATTGAGAGCACTGATAAGACTGGTAAAAGCTGGTTCACTATTGGAGTATCTCCCAATATAATTGAAGCATCTTTTAAAGCTTTAATTGATAGCTTGGATTATAAACTTTATAAAGAAAAAGCTCCTGCTAATTTGAATGAAAAATAAGTTTGGATTTATCTTGGTTAGACCACAATTAGGAGAAAACATTGGTGCTTGCGCTCGTTCAATGAAAAATTTCGGTTTTTCAAAGCTTTATATTGTTGACCCTAAGATTACTTTTCCAAATCATAAAGCAAAAGCCACTTCTGTGGGTGCTTATGATATAATAAACAAAGCAAAAGTTTTTAATAAAATAGAAAATGCAATAAATCCTTTTAATTTAGTAATATCTTTGAGCGCAAGACGAAGAGATATTAACAAAAAAAATATTTCACTAAATGAATTCCAAGATATTATAAAAAAAAAAAATCTCAATATAGGTTTAATGTTTGGGCCGGAAGCATCAGGCTTATCAAATAAAGATTTATCTTTTTCAAATTATATTTTTCAAATCCCAACGTCATCTAAATTTAAATCACTTAACTTGTCTCATTCCTTGACTTTAATTTGTTATGAGATATTCAAAGTTTTAAATAAGAATAAAATTAAAAAAAAAAACTTAAATATTAAAATTTCATCGAAATCAAATATTTCATCACTAGTTTCCCATTTAAGCAATCTTTTAGAAAAAAAAGATTTTTTCAAACCCAAGGAAAAAAAACATTCAATGTTATTAAATATAAATAATCTTATTCATAGGTTTCAACCAAATGACAAAGAATTAAGGATTTTAGCCAGTATTATTAGTTCTCTAAGTAAAAAATAAGGTCAAAGCTTAATTGACAAATCAACCTTAAAGTTTATAAAACACTATTATCAAATATGACAAAAAGACTAAAATCTAAACATAAAGTTGATCGAAGATTAAAAGCTAATATTTGGGGAAGACCTAAAAGTCCATTTAATTCTAGAGCTTATCCCCCAGGTCAACATGGACAAAATAAAAAAGGTAAACCAACAGACTACGGAATTCAACTTCAAGCAAAGCAAAAATTAAAAGCTTATTATGGCAATATAAACGAAAGACAGTTCAGAAATATTTATAGAAAGGCTCTTTCCAAAAGAGGTGATACGACAGAAAATTTAATAGCATTATTAGAAAGCAGACTTGATACAGTTATTTATAGAGCAAAGTTTGCCCCAACCGTTTTTGCTGCTAGACAAATGATAAATCACGGACACATTAAAGTTAACAAAAAAAGGGTTAATATTTCAAGTTACGTTGTAAAAAGCACTGACTTAATTGAAATAAGAGAAAAATCAAAAAAACTAACTGTAATCGATGGATCTTTACAAAGCAAAGAGAGAGACGTGCCAGAATATATTCAGTTAGATGACAAAAATAAAACTGCTAAACTTGTAAGAGTTCCAAAATTTGCAGAAGTTCCCTTCCCGGTAATAATGGAGCCTAGTCTAGTTATTGAGTATTACTCTAGATAAAGATTGTCACTACTTTTTTCTTTGTGAAAAATATTTTTAATATAAAGAAAAATTACTTTAATCACTTTTTATTTTTTTTTACATTAATAGGTATTTATCTCTCATTAAATGTAGGGATAACTCATGATGAAGCACATAATGCGTGGATTTGGGAGCTAAATAAAAAAAAAATTTTAAAAATATTCTTTGATATTAACTATGAAATAATATCACTCAATGAAAGCTTAGGTTATAATCAAGAATTTAATTTAATTGCTTTAGATTCTTTTCATGGATTTTATGGTGTTGGGTTCTATTTAGCTTCATTTTCTTTTGAGAAATTAATAACTTTTTTTTATAATTTTGATTTTATAAACGAAGAGGGTAAACAACTTCTTATAAAACACCCATTTGTATTAATTTATTTTGTAATAGGCGGTCTTTACTTAAAAAAAATACTGTTATTGATTACTAATAATGAATTAACTTCAAATCTTAGTTCAATTTTTTTTCTTACCTATCCGTATTTATTCGGTCATAGCTTATTTAATATGAAAGACATACCACTAATGTCAGTATGGATTGTGTGTACTTATTTTTTTGCAAAAATTTTGTTTGAGTTTTTTGACCATAAAAAGATAGAATTAAAAAAAATTTTTATAATTAGTATATTAACTGCACATTTATTATCTTTAAGAGTAAGTGGAATTTTAATTTTTATAGAGTATCTTTTTTTTATATTTTTTTTTATTCACTTTTACAAAATGAATTTTACTTATTTTATTAAGAATACATATAAATTTATATTAATTTTTCTATTTTCCTTTTTGTTTTTTTTGTACTCCTTTTACCCAAGTCTTTGGGGCGACCCTATAAGATTTTTTGAGTCTATAAGTTTTATGTCTCAGCATTTACAATCTGTATGCACTGTGACTTTTGGTGAATGTATGAAAGCTCAAAATTTGCCTTCAAGCTATATATTCATTTGGTTATTTTACAAGTTACCCATTTTTATTTTATTTGGTATTTTAGTTTTTATTTTTACAGAAAAAAAAATTTTCTCGAATAAACAAAACATATTAGTTTTAGGTCCGCTGATTAGTTCAGTTGTTACCATAATTTTTTTATTAATTTTTTTCGATGTAAATTTATATGATGAATTAAGACAAATACTTTTTATTTTACCGCTTATTTTTATAATTTCTATTGTTGCAATTAATCATTTTTTAAAAAAATTCTTTTCAATATTTATAAGTTTATTCATTATATTTTTTTTATATCAAAACTTGAAATTATATCCTTATAATTATTTATGGATTAATAATTTTAATTTATTTACAGAAGTTAACAAAAATTTTGAAAAAGATTATTGGGGGGTCTCTACAAAAAAAATTGCTCAATACTTTAATAGAAATGAATTAAGCAAAAACGAATGTTTAATTTCAAATAGAAATAACGGTATTAAATATTTTTTAAATCAACAAAATACATGTTTGAAAACATTTAATAATTTACATAAAAAAAATAATAGACCATTTTATATAGCCTTAACTGAGAGATCTTTAAACAAAGGAACTCCAAATCAATGTGATTTAATAAGTGGCCAATCAATTTATATTAATTTTTCGAATGAAAAAATTGATTTGGCGAAAATTTATAAGTGCGACTAGTTGTTTAATTCTAATTCTTTTTTAATTTTCTTTATGAAATCTTTAAGTAAAACTCTTTCTTCTTCGTCCAAATAGTTTTCTTTTTGATTAGCTTTTCTTATCTCTTTTTTAATAGATGAAACTATTTCTTTTCTTCCTTCTTTAGTAGCAAAAATGTTAATTTGTTGCTTAAAATTATCTAAATGCTTTCCTACGGTAAACTCAAAAATTACAATTATGGATATAGAAAAAATTATAATTTTATAAATAAAATTTCGCATTAAATAATTTTTTTATCTTCAAATAACTTTTTAAGCTCACCTTTTTCAAACATTTCTTTAACAATATCACAACCGCCTACAAATTCTTTTTTTATATAAAGTTGTGGAATAGTTGGCCAATCGCTAAAATCTTTTATACCTTGTCTTAACTTCTCATCCTCAAGAACATTTATACCTTTAAAGTCCACGTTTAAGTGTTTTAAAACATTAGACACTGCCATTGAAAACCCGCACTGCGGATTATCTGAGGTGCCTTTCATAAATAAACACACATCATGCTCTGATATTAAATTTTCTATTTTTTCATTTATTTCCATTATTTACCTTCCGTAGTTATTGATAAAGCGTGTAATTCATTCCCCATCTTGCCTTTTAAAGATTTATAAACAAGTTTATGTTGGTCAATTTTACTCAAGTTATTAAATTGTGAAGATTTAATTTTAGCAGCGTAGTGATTATTATCGCCCATGAGATCTTTGATTTCAATCGTAGCATCTGGAATAGATTCAATGATAAGTTTTTTAATTTCTTCAATTGGTAAAGCCATTAGTAATTATTATACCAATCGTTATTAATTTTAAATAAATCTTTAGTCGCAATTTTTAAAATTCCCTCTATCTCTAGGTGATTTTTTTGAGTAAACCCAATATTTTCGTAGTGTATGTTATTATCTTTTAATAATTTTTCAGCTTCAGATAAATTATTATTTTCGATTTCTATTATATATCTAGCCTGGTCTTCACCAAAAAAATATTCAAATAAATTGGTTAGTTTTTTCGGTTTTTGTATCTTAGCACCATAATCTGAGGCGATAGTCATTTCAGAAATTGCTGTGATTAATCCTCCACTAGATACATCGTGAGATGATAAAATCAAATTCTTATTAATCAATTTAAGAAGAGCTTCACCGTTATTTTTTTCATTTAAAAGATTTATTTCTGGAGGCATCCCATCGTTTATTGAATAAATTTCTTTTAAAAAACAACTTTGTCCTAAATGACCAAATGTTTTACCTATTAATATTAAATTACTTTTTTCTTTTTTAAAGCTATGACCAAGAGGTTTAGATAACTTTCTAATTAAACCTACACCGCCTATAACTGGAGTTGGATATATATTTTTTCTATTAGTTCCATTATAAAACGACACATTTCCTGAAACAACAGGATAATTTAAATATTCGCAAGCTTCTTTAATACCCTGCAAACATTCTGCAAACTCTCCCATTATTTCTTGATTTTCGGGATTTCCAAAATTTAAACAATTTGTAATAGCCAAAGGTTTAGCACCAACAGTGATTAAATTTCTCCAATTTTCACAAACAATCTGCTTACCTCCAAGGATAGGGAAAGATTTACAATAATTTGCTGATGAGTCTACCGAAACTGCAATAGCTTTGTCTTTGTTATGGATTCTTATAATTGCAGCATCTGCACCAGATTTTTGAGCTGTATCACACATCACACTTTGATCGTATTGATTTGTGACCCAACTTTTATTTGAATGATTTGGGCTTGATAGAATTTTGATTAAGGCATCCTCTAATTTTACTTTTTTATGTTCTTTAAAAATAAATTTATTTTTTTTTGGCTCTTTCTTAGTCCACTTTCTGTCATATACAGGAGCTTTTGATGCTAAAGCTTCTATAGGTATTTCACCTTCTATATTATTATTAAACTTTAAAGTAAGATTATTTGTGTCTGTAGTTTTTCCGATAACAACAAAATCTAAATCCCATTTATCGAATATTTTTTTTGCCTCAAGTTCTTTGCCATCTTCAAGTATAATAAGCATTCTTTCTTGACTTTCTGAAAGCATTATTTCGTAAGGTGTCATGCCATCTTCTCTACAAGGAACTTTATCAAGCTCAAGCTCTATTCCTAAGCCTCCTTTTGATGCCATTTCAACACTTGAAGATGTTAAGCCAGCAGCTCCCATATCTTGAATTGAGATTATTGAATTATCTTTCATTAATTCTAAACAAGCTTCCATTAATAATTTTTCAGTAAAAGGGTCACCAACTTGAACAGTGGGTTTTTTTTCTTCTGAATTATCATCAAATTCAGCTGATGCCATCGAAGCCCCATGAATTCCATCACGACCAGTTTTAGATCCTACATAAACGACTGATTTATTAAGACCTTTTGCTTTTGAATAAAAAATTTTATTTTTTTTTGCGTGTCCTACAGCCATGGCATTAACCAAAATATTTTCATTATAAGTTTTGTTGAATTTAGTTTCTCCCGCAACTGTAGGTACCCCAATGCAATTTCCATATCCTCCGATACCCGAGACTACACCGTTTAGTAAGCTTTTTGTTTTAGGATGATCAGGATCTCCAAAATGTATCGAATTAAGTAAAGCAATTGGTCTAGCTCCCATTGTAAAAACATCTCGTAATATTCCGCCAACACCAGTTGCAGCTCCCTGATAAGGTTCAATATAAGAAGGGTGATTGTGACTTTCTATTTTAAAAACTATCGCATCATCGTCACCAATATCAATTACTCCAGCATTTTCACCAGGACCTTGAATTACTTGTTTACCTTTAGTTGGTAATTTTTTGAGATGAATTCTTGAAGATTTGTAAGAGCAATGTTCATTCCACATTGCAGAAAAAATTCCAAGTTCTAATAAATTAGGATCTCTATTAAGTAATTTTTTTATAATTTCATATTCCTCTAATTTTAAACCATGTTTTTCTACTATTTGATTAGTAATATTCATATTAATTGAACAAACTTGAAAATAAATTTATTCCATCTTTATTAGATATTATTTCATCCACCATTCGTTCTGGATGAGGCATCATTCCTAAAATATTTTTATTTGAATTTAAAATTCCAGCTATATTTATCAAAGATCCATTTGGATTTGAATTTTCATTTATATTTCCTTTTTCGTCACAATATTTAAAAGGAATTAAATTATTATCTTCTAATTCTTTTAAGTGAGTAGAGTTTGTAAAGTAGTTGCCTTCATTATGTGCAATATTGATTTTTAGAACCTGATCTTTTGTGTATTTATTTGTAAATTTAGTATTGTTGTTTATCACTTTAATATGAACATCTTTATTAATAAATTTTAGATTTTTATTACGCAACAATGTCCCTTTTAAAAGACCTGTTTCTGTAAGAATTTGAAATCCATTACAAATACCTAATATTAAACATCCAGCATTTGCTGCTTTGATTACTTCATCTATGATCAATGATTTTCCTGCTATCGCTCCTGATCTTAAATAATCTCCATAAGAAAAACCACCCGGTATAACTATTAAATCACATTTTGGTAATTTACTTTCTTTATGCCAAACCATTTGATTTTTAAATTGCATTTTTTCTAGAGCTAC